>Ga0307412_10000079_pt1 | contig 94863 bp, 91 predicted proteins | sample DK1Cmetagenome_3_FD_203823 | JGI IMG/M metagenome (GOLD analysis project Ga0307412, IMG submission 203823) | Maize rhizosphere microbial communities from greenhouse at UC Davis, California, United States - DK15-C-1 | ecosystem: Host-associated > Plants > Roots > Rhizosphere > Soil | place: USA...
CCTGCTTTTTACTAAAATATCAAAAAAATTCCTGAAAAAACAAATAACGGAAATCTAAACCTGAAAAATTGTAGATCGCAAACTTTGAGACACAAAAAAAGACTGCCCCTTTTGAGACAGCCTCTTGGTTTTCAGAAATGAAAGATTATGCAGACTATTTTAAAATTAAATCGAATTTTGATAAGTATTTTGGAAACCACAGATGGGAAAAAAGCAAACCGCGAAGTCTCGGTGAAGATTGGCTTAAAACCAGGCTGTTTTATCTGGATGAGAAAGGAAAAGTAGTTCCGGAACCTTTTTTAATAAACAATTCAAAAATTAAGAATAAGGCATTAATAAATACGCAGACTCAAGTGGGAAGCTGGTCTATGATTGGTCCTGTAAATAGTGCTACTACATCTTATTCAGGTAAGGGAAACCATGGAGGATATGTGTATCTAAATAAACTTGATCCTACCAATCCTCAGAAGATATTTGTATCTTTTGTCACCGGTGGGTTATGGCGTACAATTGATGGGGGTTCAACCTGGAATTTGGTTGATAATGGTTTCCCTGATTCTAGATATAATGATATAGATGTGTGCATCGCTAATCCGCAAATTGTTTATGCATTAAGTGATAACCAGCTCATTAAATCTACCGATGGAGGCCTTAATTGGCTTACAACCACTATGACTGCCAATAACTATCCGGGCAAAGCATATGATATTGCTGTTTCACCTGTAAATCCGGATATTGTAGTGGTTCGTTGGGGAACATCGCTTTATCGCACAATCAATGGGGGAAGCTCTTGGAGTGAAGTTTATACTGGGCTTCCTAATTATGCAATACGGGACTCATCAATACACAGCGAGTGTTTGGAATGGGATACCAATGATAGTAATTCTGTTTATTTTATCAGCACTTCCAATGATAATGTTTTCAAAGTTTATAAATCTGCAAATCAGGGAGCGGGTTTTTCCCAATTGAATTCTACAACACTAAATGCTTCATCAAATGGTCAAATCATCGGGTGGACAAAAGTTTTTTTACCTATTAATAATACGGCCTCATTCTATGTAGCGGTAGGTACAGGCTCTAGCGCTTATGGTCATAATGCAGTTCATTTATACAAATTAAATAAATTAGCAGGAAATGTTGAGCTTACCAGAACCAATATGGTTTCCGGTATTGGAGACGCATTCAATCATGATCCGGTATTACACCACGGAGATATCCAGATGGATCGCCATGATGAAAATAAAATGGCTTACGGAAGTTATGGAAATAAAAAAATACATATTTCTACAAACAATGGTGTTTCATTTTCCTTATCGTCAGGAACTACCCATTCCGATATCAGGACTATTGATTTTATCAACGGAAAGCTAATTGTAGGGAGTGACGGAGAAATGGTAGATTCTAATGATTTGGGAAGTACTTTGACAACAAAAACCAATAGCATCAGTAATCATGAATTATGGGGATTTGGCAGTGCATTTAAAACTAATTTAGTTGCATCAGGAAATAACCATGGTCCTGTTATGATCAAAGAAAGTGGTAATGGTTTTACATGGTACAATGGGACAGGGGCAGATCAGGGAAACACAGATGTAAATCCTTTGGATGACCGTTATATTTACAGTCAGGGATACAGTAACTACCGTTATTTTAGAACCGGTGTACATACTTTAATAAATGAATCTAATTTTTTAGATTTGGGAGGAATCTATAATTATTTTAATTCTATAGAATTTCATCCTAATAAATACTATAAGATTATTACACACCACGCCGGTCAATATCCAACTGGAAATTCTAATCTTGCAACATGGAAAAACTCTCTTATCAAAACCGAAGATAACGGAAACAGCATTTCTATTATTAAGACTTTTAATAAACAAGTTTTCAGAGAAAAAATTTCTGCTAAGAATCCAAATGTAATGTGCGTTGTAGAAGATATTACCAATAATAAGCTTTGGAAAACTACAGATGAAGGAGCTACCTGGACTGATATAACACCAAATACAACCATCACATCAGGCCCGAAAAATATATCAGATATTGCTATTGGGGATGATAATGCTAATGAAATTTGGATCACCTATAGTGGGGTTCAGTCGGACTGTAAGGTTTTAAAATCTAATGATGGAGGGACAACCTGGACTAATCTCAGTTCTTCTGTACTCACTACTTCTCCTATTACGAAAATTATTTTCCAAAGAGGATCAAACGGCGGTGTGTATGTAGGCAATAAAGCAGGGGTGTTTTACAGAAATGATACAATGCCGAATTGGGTAATGCTGGGTAATGGCTTGCCAATGTGTGATGTACGCTTTATGTTTATTAATTATAATGAGAATAAGTTAAAAATAGGAACTTCTAGGGGTGCTTTTGAACATACTCTGTATGAGATAAGCCCACCCAGTGCTCTAATATCAGCTGATAAAAACAAAATATATTGTCCGGCAATAGAAAAAGTACAGTTTAAAGATTATTCGGTAGTTCGTAATGCCAGCGCAACATGGCAATGGAGCTTCCCTGGCGCAACTCCCTCAACTTCAACATTAGAAAATCCGCTGGTATCTTATAAAGATGCTCCGAGTGGATGGTATTCTGTAACATTAACCGTAACAGATCAGTATGGTACCAGTACACAAACATTAAATAATTTTATTGAAGTAAATAATCAATGTGCTCAGATTTTTGATCCGGCTAAAGATTATAAAATCATAAACCGTGCAAGCGGGAAATCTCTTGATGTATATGCTGGGTCTTTGAATAATGGAGCGAAACTGATTCAAATGGACTATACTGCGGGCAACAGCCAGAAATGGAAATTGGCTCAAACAGGAGAAAATTATAAAATAATCAATAAGAATAGCAATAAACTGATTGACAATCCTTCTGGTTCCACTGCTGACGGTACAGCAATGATCCAGTATAGCGATACTGGAGGTGCAAACCAGCAATGGCAGTTAGTGGATTTAGGCACGGGATATTATAAAATCATAAATGTTTCAAGTGGCAAAGTATTAGATAACCCCGGATCCAGTACAACAAACGGTACAAATATAGTACAGTGGACTTATGGAGGAGGAAATAATCAGCAATGGCAAATTGTAGAAGTATTTGATCCGGCTAAAGATTATAAAATCATAAACCGGGCAAGCGGGAAATCTCTTGATGTATATACTGCGTCTTTGAATAATGGAGCGAAACTGATTCAAATGGACTATACTGCGGGCAACAGCCAGAAATGGAAATTGGCCCAAACAGGAGAAAATTATAAAATAATCAATAAAAACAGCAACAAACTGATTGATAATCCTTCAGGTTCCACTGCTGATGGTACAGTAATGATTCAATATAGCGATACTGGAGGTACAAACCAGCAATGGCAGTTAGTGGATTTAGGCACGGGATATTATAAAATTATAAATGTTTCAAGTGGTAAAGCATTAGATAACTCCGGATCCAGTACAACAAACGGTACAAATATAATACAGTGGACTTATGGAGGAGGGAATAATCAGCAATGGAAGATTGTTGATGTGGCTTCTTCAGCTGGAAAGATGGCTGGTTCTGTTACGGCACTGGACCAAAGCAATACCATTGAAAAGCTGATCGTATATCCAAATCCTTTAAAAAGCAATACACCCCTAAAAATAGACGTGCCGGCAGGATGGAAAAATTCGACATTATTTATATTCGATAGCCTGGGAAAATTAATCGTAAATGCTACATTAAAGGTAGGCGTAAACGAGATGCTGCTTAATGTATCCACCGGGGTTTACTATTTAAAAATTGTCAATCAAAATGATACTTTTAGTACAAAACTTCTTGTGAAATAAATATTGATTTGACTGGTTAAAAGGAACGATCATATTTTAAAAGTCTTTATGTCACCAAAAGATTACAGTTAGTTTTATCTTAATATTGATACTTTCTTAGACTAGTATAAAATGTAAATTAATAAATAAAATCAAGGTAAATGAATGCCGTTTTAAATTAAAAATTCAAAAAGATTTTACTCCTGAGCCCTTTTCTTTTTTTAATAAAACTCTTCCAATACATAATTCAGAAGGATGGTTTTGCCATCCTTCTGAATTATTGTCAGCCCCGATTGTATTGATGGTCAGTGCTCCTCAGCAGAGCTCAATTCCTCTTCCAATCAGCTGCCAAATAGTAAGAACTATTTTTGTGAAAAACACCAACTATTTTTGATCACATTACCTTCAAATCAATTATAGGGAATTCCGGATAATTAAATCAGAAGCATTTTCAATTCTTTCTCGTCTGGTATTAAGAACCATCTCCGCCAGAATTTTTCCCATTTGACAAAAATCTGTAGAAATTGTAGTAATGCCATTTTCTACAATACTTTTAAGAGGGGTTTCATTATAGGAGATAATACCGAAATCTTTTCTAATCTCTAAATTCTGCTTTTTAGACTGTTTAATAACGTTTACTAAATGTTTATCATCAGGAATTATGAATACGTCTCCCTTCAGTATTTCCTCATCTGTAAAATTACTGATAATGATATGTTTTTTTTTATACTGCTCACAAAAACTGGTAAATCCTTCTACCATGCCTATAGGTTCTTTTTTTCCAGGGAAAATAAGAATCAGTCTTCGGTAAGCCTCAAGCAAATTTTTCGCTTTGAATAGACCATTGTATATGTCTTTTGCAAAATTTTGGTGTACTGACGAATATTCTCTTAAATGTAAATTGGTTTGATCTAATATGTAAACGTCTTTCTTTGGAAGAGTCTTAATAATGGGTGCAGTATCATTCATATTGCTTGGCATAACTATGTATTTTGTGTAGTTTCCATTATTTTCTTCGATTAACTTCTTGAAGACATCTATATTAAAATAGTGGAAAAAAACATGGATATTAGATCTTTGCTGTATGTCTTCCAAAAGCGAATTATAAAGGTTTTCCTTGAAAGCATTCAACTCATCAAACAGTAGAAAGATTCGCTCTTCAAAATGCCAATCGGTACTTTTTATATAGTATCCTCTACCTAAAATGGCATTTACTACTCCTTTTTTTTTCAGTGTTTCATAGGCATATAAGACGGTGTCTCTAGAAACGCCGAATTCCATACACACTTTATTGATGGAAGGTAACTTGTCATTCTTTTTTAGCAGTTCTTGGGCAAGAGCTTGTTCAATGGAATTTATAATCTGTCGGTATTTGGGTACAACCGAATCGGGAGTTATTCTAATAATTTTCATAATTTTTCAAATGTGTTAAACTGGTGGTAAAGCTATAAAAACTGGTAGTAACTATTGTGGTAGCATCCGGTAAATTTATAAATTTGTTAATATTCAGTCAATTTTAATAATTAATACGGTATATATAATGAAGTTTATTAAAAATATAATTTTAGCCTTTTACTTGTTCGGAGCAACTTTAATAGATGCACAGCAGAAACCTACTAAATATGAATCCTTCAAAATCGAAGATGGAGAATTTAAATTTAACGGACAGGCAGTTAGGTTACATTCAGGTGAGATTCATTATGCTAGAATTCCTCATGATTATTGGAGACACCGCTTAAAAATGGTTAAAGCGATGGGATTAAATACAATAGCGACTTATGTATTTTGGAATTATCATGAAATAGCTCCTGGAAAATGGGATTTTCAAACCGGGAACCGAAACTTATCGGAATTCTTAAAAATAGCAAAAGAAGAAGGCTTAATGGTAATTCTTCGTCCGGGGCCTTATGTTTGTGCAGAATGGGAATTTGGAGGCTATCCGTGGTTTTTGCAAAACAACAAGGATATGAAAATTAGAGAATACAATACTCCTTTTTTGAATGCAACAAAAGCATATTTTACAGAACTCTACAAGGTGGTAAAACCTTATTTGATTGTTAATGGAGGTCCTATTGTTATGGTACAAGGAGAAAATGAATTTGGATCTTTTGTTGCTCAACGAGAAGATATTAAAATGGAAGATCATAAAAAATATAGTTCATCCGTATTTGATCAATTAAAACAAGTTGGTTTCAAAGGAATGGAGTTTTTTACTTCAGATGGCGACTGGTTATTTGAAGGAGGAGCTTTACCTGGGGCTTTACCAACTGCAAATGGAGACGAAAACCCAGAAAATGTTAAGAAAGAAGTGAAAAAATATCATAATGGTGAAGGCCCTTTTATGGTAGCAGAATACTATCCCGGATGGTTAGATCATTGGGCAGAACCTTTCCCCCGTAAAGATGCGGAAAGAGTAAAAAAGCATATAGAAAAATTCATTAACAATGATATTTCTTTTAATATTTATATGGTGCATGGAGGAACTAATTTTGGGTTTACCTCCGGAGCTAATTATGATAAAAATCATGATATACAGCCGAGTATGACCAGTTATGATTATGATGCTCCTATTACTGAGGCAGGCTGGGAAACCGAAAAGTATATGAAATTAAGAGATTTACTAAAAAATTCCTCTACGCCTCCTATTCCTTCAAGAATTCCAGTAATTAAGATCCCGGCTATTACATTGTCTAAGGGAATTGATTTAGAAATTTTAAAAAAGGATGTAAAACCGGTAATTAATGATAATCCTTTAACTTTTGAACAGTTAAATCAGGGGCATGGCTATATTTGGTATAGCAAAAATTTTAATCAGCCAATTAAAGGAACTTTAAAAATTGATGGATTACGAGATTATGCGATTGTTTATGTGAATGGAGAAAAAGTAGGAGAGCTTAATCGTTACTATAAAAAATATGAGTGTGAAGTTAATATACCATTCAATGGAAAATTAGACATTATAGTAGAAAACATGGGAAGGATTAACTATGGGGCAAATATTAATAAGAACACAAAAGGAATTACGTCTCCTGTATTTATTAATGACCGGGAAATAACGGGAGATTGGGAGATGTATGGGCTTCCTTTTGCAGAAGCGCCATCAATTGATGCCAAACAAAAATCAGAATTAAAAGAAAACAGACCAGCTGTTTACAAAGGAGATTTTAATGTGTCACAATTGGGAGATACTTTTTTAGATATGCGACCTTTTGGAAAAGGAATTGTATTTGTTAATGGAATTAATTTAGGAAGGTATTGGTCAGTTGGGCCACAGCAAACTTTGTATTTACCAGGGTGTTATCTGAAAAAAGGTAAGAATGAGATTATTATTTTTGAACAAAAAAATACTAAAATTCAAACAGAATTAAACACTTTAACCGAACCTATTCTGGATAAACTAATCCCTGAAAATGGATTAAACTAATCACATCATAAATAGTAGATACTTAAGATATTGTAAATCTTAAAAAATACTTTTGAAAATATTTTCCATATATATTATAGTCAATATTTCTCACAAGTTCTTTAGAAGGTATGATATTTTAATTAAAGCTAAATAAGATAATTTTTAAGAAGATTAAGTAAAATTTCTACGGAATTAAATAATAAACTCAGTATGAGTAATTCATTTAACAGTAAACTTCATCCACATAGAAGGTATAATCCTTTATTGGATAAATGGGTTTTGGTATCACCTCAAAGAGCAGAACGCCCGTGGCAAGGACAACAAGAAAAACCACTAACAAGCGTTCAAAATCAACATGATCCAAAATGCTATTTATGCCCCGGAAATTCAAGAGTTAATGGAGCCCCAAATCCCCAGTATGAAGGAGTGTATGTATTCGATAATGATTTTGGAGCTTTATTGAGAGTAGAAGTAACCACTGATAAAACCGGGGATGTATCGGATGAGTTATTTAAAATTAAACCTGAAAGAGGAATTAACCGAGTAATCTGCTTTTCACATGACCATTCATTGACTCTTCCTGAAATGTCTGTAGAAGCAATTACAAAAGTAGTGTCGATCTGGAAAGAAGAATATCAAAGTCTAGGAGAACTAGATTATATTAATCATGTTCAGATTTTTGAAAATAAAGGAGCAATTATGGGCTGCAGCAATCCTCATCCCCATGGGCAAATTTGGGCTCAGTCATCCATTCCTTCCGAGATCGCTAAAACACAACAAAATTTCAAGAACTATTATTATAAACATGGAACAACTCTTCTTTCTGATTATCTTCAAAGAGAACTAAGAATTAATGAGCGAATTATATTAGAAAATAATTCTTTTGTAGCTTTAGTTCCGTTTTGGGCAACTTGGCCATATGAAACAATGATTATTAGCAAAAAGTCGGTAAATAGTATATTGGCTTTTACAAAAGAAGATGAAGTTTTATTTGCTCAGATATTGAAAGATTTAACAACGAAATACGATAATATTTTTTCAATTTCTTTCCCTTATTCTGCAGGCATACATCAGGCTCCTACAGATTTAGAATCACACGAAGAATGGCATTTTCATATGCATTTTTACCCACCTCTGCTTCGTTCAGCCAGTGTGAAAAAATTCATGGTGGGATATGAAATGTTAGCAGAAGCCCAAAGAGATATTACTCCTGAACAAAGTTCAGAAATTCTTAAAAAAAGTTCAACAATTCATTATAAAAATAGATGAAATTGTCGATGGGTTTTTATCATCTCACAAAAACTAAATAAAAGAACAAATTAGGCAATTTTGCTTTCCACAGATTATATTTTAAATTTTAGAGCTTGTTTAAAAAATATTTAAACATATAATTGCACCTTTTAGGGTTTAAATAAGCTCTTAATTAAAGTATATTGTTCATAATTAAATACAAGTAAATGTTAAATATTAAATGTGCTGGTTCTTTAATTGAAGAGGGAGATCTCTCTCAATTTAGAGAACTATATGGACAAAATTCAGAGTTACTACGTCAGCAAGCAATCCGATATACTAAAACATTAGCCCGCTTCAAAGAAATTTTCGGGGACAAAGAGGTTTCTATTTTCAGTTCACCAGGGCGAACCGAAATTGGAGGCAATCATACAGATCATAATCACGGCCGTGTATTAGCAGGTGCAGTAAACTTAGACAATATTGCTGTTGCCTCTAAAAACAATTCAAATGTTGTTCGGATTGAATCTTCTGGTTATGAAACATTTGAAGTGGATTTAGAGCATCTTATTCCCAACGAAAGCGAATTTTTAACATCAAACGCTCTTGTCCGTGGGATTAATGCTCGATTAAATGAATTGGGATATCAAATAGGAGGATTTGATGCTGTCATTGATGGTTGCGTTCCTAAAGGCTCAGGATTAAGTTCTTCGGCTTCATTTGAAGTTTTAATTGGAGTAATTATTAGTCATTTATTTAATGAAGGTACATTAGACCCCGTATTAAATGCCCGTATAGGACAATATGCAGAAAATGTTTTCTTTGGAAAACCTTGTGGGCTAATGGATCAAGTAGCCTGTTCGGTAGGAGGATTAGTAACCATTGACTTTGCAGATGTAAAAAATCCTATTGTTAAAAAAGTAGATTTTGATTTTATTTCTACTGGCTTTTCTTTAGTGATTACAGATACTAGAGGAGATCATACCAATTTGAATGATGAATATGCTGTTTTACCTAAAGAGATGAAAGAAGTTGCAGCCTATTTAGGGTGTAATGTTCTGAGAGAAACCACTTTGAAAAAAATAATGGATATTGCACCTTCCATTCGTCAGAAAGTAGGAGATCGAGCTATTTTAAGAGCAATTCATTTTGAATGCGAAAATGATCGGGTAGCAGATGAAGTAAATGCATTGGAAAAGAATGATTTTAAAAAGTTTTTACAATTGGTAATAGATTCAGGACACAGCTCCTATATGTATAATCAAAACGTTTATATATCAAGTAATATAAGAGAACAAGCAGTTTCTTTGGGATTGGCTTATAGCGAAATAGTACTAAAAGATGCTGGAGCTTGGCGCGTGCATGGGGGAGGGTTTGCAGGAACAATACAAGCCTTTGTTCCTGAAAAATTGCTTGAAAAATATACTACAGCTTTAAATGATTTATTTGGTGCTGGTTCTTGTCATCCTTTATCGATTCGACAAAAAGGAGCAGTTAAATTAGACTTTTAAAATAATGAATATCTGCCAATTGGACAAAAAGATGGAAAAGGGAATGAGGATCACATATCCAAGGAAGAGGCATTTGTTTAGAAGCCGTCTATCCATCAGGTAAACGAAATAGGTAACTTTCAATTTGAGAGAATTTTTCTTATTTGGTATATATCCAAAAAATAATCCCTCAAATTGTACAATTTGAGGGATTTATCAGAAATTAAATAATTTCGAGTGGTTTCTCCAGGAATCGAACCAGGGACACATGGATTTTCAATCCATTGCTCTACCAACTGAGCTAAGAAACCAATTGTTTCGTTGTTTAACGTGGGTGCAAAAATAGAACTTTCTGCAATATTGTGCAAGTTTTTTATAATTAATTTCAAAAGTATTTTCAGGTATATTTTTCATGATATGTATTTGCTTAAAAGTCAGTGCAGTTCTTCTTACAAACCTTTCTTTATTTTTTTGTGGTCTTCGCCCCATATTTCCAATTGATCTAAAACAGGGATCAGCTGTTGGCCAATTTCTGTTAATTCGTATTCTACTCTTGGAGGAACTTCTGCATAGACCTTTTTTAGAACCAGCTTTTCTTCTTCCATTTTTTTGAGCTGCATAGTCAGCATTCTTTCACTGATATTAGGAATACTGTTCCTGAGTTCGGAAAATCTCAGTTTTCCTGTTTTAAGGGAGTAGCAGATCGAAAGAATCCACCGCCCACTGATCAGGTTTACGGCATATATTTCTGAACAGCTAAGTTCCAGACCTTTTTTATTTTCATGATTGGTTGATGATTCTTTAATACCCATACTGACTTTTTTGTTCGTTCCGCACAATTCATTGAGTGTTTGGAGGCCCGATATTCATCATATAAATTTACAAAATAAAAGATGACAGTTAGAGCCGAAACTTAAAATTTGTCTATCCAAAACACATGACATACTACAATGGATTTCAATAGAATTGATAAAGACCTGAAGGGAAGTATAGATAGCTTTCCGTTTTCATTGGAGATCAATCAAGCTCAATTTTACAGCCGTATGTTTTAAACAAATAATATATAAATGATAAAGTTACGTGATAAGAGACCAGCCCTGGTACTGATTGATATTCAAAAAGGATTTTTAGATGAAGAGTATTGGGGTGGCAACAGGAATAATAAAGATGCAGAAAAAATCAGTGGAATATTGCTGGAAAAGTGGAGAGAGTTGAGACTTCCTGTTTTTCATATCAGACATAGTTCAGTTAATCCAGAATCTAAGCTGTATGAATCGAACCTGGGTTTTCAGTTTAATGATCATGTTATACCCCAAAATGATGAACCAGTTATTACAAAAAATGTAAACAGTGCCTTCATCGGAACCGATTTAAAAGAAAGACTGGACAAACAGAATATCGATGTTTTGGTGATTGTAGGCATAACTACCAATCATTGTGTTTCAACGACGGCCAGGATGGCCGGAAACTTTGGCTATGAAACGTATGTTATTTCAGATGCAACAGCAGCATTTGACAGGGTAGGGATAAATGGCGAAAAATATGATGCTCAACTGATCCACCTGACCGCCCTTGCCAATTTAAATGATGAATTTGCTTTAGTCTGGAATTCAGAAAAATTATTAAAAGAATTATAGAGGCTTCAATTGAAAGTGAAATTAGCCGTACGGCCGGGAAAGTTCAAATAATGTTATCAGTGAAGTATATTAGTTCAAATTTGTGCTTCAATATTTATTGAAAAGTCTACCGAATAAAAACAAAAAAACCTCTAAATAAATTAGAGGTTTTCAAGTGGTTTCTCCAGGAATCGAACCAGGGACACATGGATTTTCAATCCATTGCTCTACCAACTGAGCTAAGAAACCATTATATTTTTGTTGACTTACTTCGTTGTTTTAAAGTGATGCAAAAGTAGTAAGTTTTCTTATATGAAGCAAGTATTAACCGTACTTTTTTAAAATAAAAATAAAACCTACTGATTTTCAGCTGAATTATTTTCCTGTTCTTTTCTGATGTGGTCGCTCATCTCCTCCAATACAGGCTTTATCGTGCTTTCCGGAAGATCACTGATCCGGATGTACATCAATCCGTCGATAGCATCATTGAAGTTCGGATCTACATTAAAAGCAATCACTTTTGCATTCTGCTTGATATATTTTTTGATCAGAACAGGTAATCTTAATTCCGGTTCAAGGTCATCAATGATCTTGTCAAGCTTATTCAGGTCAGATTCCATTTCCTCAAAGAAAATATTTTTATCCCGGTCGCGAAGCTTTACTTTGTATTCATTTCTCGGCGTGATATACTGTGCCACTGCTGAATCAAAGTAGTTGGAACGCATAAACTCAATCATCAGAGATTTGGAAAACTCAGAAAATTTATTGGAAATACTTACACCGCCCATCAAAAATTTATGGTCGGAATTCCTTAAACATACATGAACGATTCCTCTCCACAAAAGGAAAAGCGGAAGTGGCTTCTGCTGGTATTCCTCACAGATGTAAGCACGGCCCATTTCGATCACTTTTTTGAAGAACGGATGAATGTCCTGTTCAAACTCAAATAAAGAACTGGTGTAGAACCCTTTGATGCCATATTTTTTCATAACCTCCTTCCCCAAAGCCATTCTGTAGGCCCCGGCAAGTTTCTCGGCACTGCTGTCCCAAAGGAAAAGATGATGATAATGCTTATCGTATTCATCAAGGTCGAACGGAAGATTACTTCCTTCACCCACAGCACGGAAAGTAAGTTCTCTCTGGCGGCCGATCTCTCTCATTACAGAAGGAATCTCCTCGTAAGTAGTGAAATAGATCTCGTAATTTCCATTGCTGAACAGCATTTTTTCTGTGCCTTTCAGCCGGTTGATGTCTTTCAGGATGTCTTCCTTGGGAGTTTCATCAATGATATTCTGAACGATATTTTCTTCTTTTAAAAGCGGAAACTTTAACGTTAAATTTTTAAGATTAATGCTTTGGGCCAATGATTTTCTCTTTTCGTAGTAAGATTTCATCATATATACCTTACGTTTCAGAAATTCCCCCAGCTCTTCAATGGTTTCCATCTCATCCATTGCCTTTACAGTGATTGGTTTTCCTATCCTGATTCTGATCGGTTTTTCCCTGTCGTTCATCATTTCTGCAGGAAGCATCAATGTCTGTAAACTTGGGTGAAGTTTTGCAACCTGATAAAACAGGCGGCTGTTTTTAGCATGGAAATATAAAGGAACTACCGGTACTTTAGCCATTCTGATCAGCTTAAGGGCAGGTTTTTCCCAGTCTCTGTCGAGGATCTCTCCGTAAGGATTGTTTTTATTGGATACTTCTCCTGCCGGAAAAATGCCCACACAGCCTCCGTTCTGAAGATGCTTCAGAGTTTCCCGCATTCCCGAAGTGCTGCTGTAAGCTTCCTTCCTGTTTTCAAAAGGATTTACAGAAATCACATACGGCTCCATAGGTTTGATCTTTTCCAGAAGAAAATTCCCCATTACTTTAAAATCCGGACGTACTTCCGAAAGAATCTTACACATTAAAATTCCGTCAATAGCTCCCAAAGGATGATTTGATACCAGAATAAATGGTCCGGTTTTGGGAACTTTTGCCAGATCTTCTTCAAAAGCGATATAGCTTAAGTTCCTTTCTCTTACAAATGAGTCGAAAAAATCTTTGCCTTCCTTATCTTTTAATTTGTTGTATAATCTATTAACTTCATTTATTTTGGCAATACTCATCACGGCCGCTGCTACCGGGTTTTTCAGGAACCCAATTTTGCTTAAGCCGGAAGCAGTGATAAGATCGTTTTTCGAAATTAAACTCATATGTGTTTAGTCGCAGTTAAAATTATTGTGTTACCATTTGAACCGTATTTTTGGAAATCTGCTCCAATAATACATTTTTTTCCTGGTAAAACTGGTCAATATGATCCATCTTCGCATTTCTTACTGTGAATAAAGATACATTTTTAACAGCTTTGGTTTTAAATATTTTTTGAAGTTCATCATTAAGCTCATCCACCTGATTGAATTTATCTTCCAGGCATAAAGCCAATGAAATGGCAGAATTCTGCATCAGAGATACCTTGATCTTATATTTGGAAAGATATCCGAAAATAAGACTCATATGGTCTTCTGCAATGAATGAGAAATCTCTCGTCGAGATCTTTAGCAGAACCTGATTCTCTTTTAGGATATAAGACTCTTCATGTTGGTTTTTGTCTGAAGCTCCAACCTTAGTTCCTCCTTTGGTAGGATCTACGAAAGATTTTACATAAAAAGGAATGTTTTTTTGCTGTAGAGGCTGTAACGTTTTCGGGTGAATGACACTTGCTCCGTAATAAGCCATTTCAATAGCCTCTTCATAAGAAATATTAGAGAGAAGACTTACATTACTGAATTTCCTTGGATCCCCTGTCATTACGCCCGGAACATCTTTCCAGATCGTCATGGCATCAGCATTCAGGCAATACGCAAAAATAGCGGCAGAGTAATCGGAACCCTCCCTTCCTAAAGTTACAGTAAAATTATTGTCGTCAGAGCCAATGAATCCTTGCGTTACATAGCAGATGTCCGTATTTAAAGTTGAAATGAATTCTTCTGTTTTTGCCCAGTCTACCGTACCTTCCCGGTAAGAACTGTCCGTTTTGATATAATCTCTGGCATCCAGCCACTGATTGGTAAACTGAATTTCGTTCAGGTACTCACTCAGGATTTTTGTAGAGATCATTTCCCCGCAGCTTACTACCTGGTCATAGACGAAGCTGTAATTAGGAGATTTGTTCCTTCTTAAGAAAGAATCAATATCGTCAAAAAATATATTGATCTCAGCAAAAACCGCATGGCTTTCAGAAAACAGACCGTCCGCAATCTCAATGTGTTTTCTTTTTATCTTTTCAATTTCAGTTTGATAGTTGTCTTTCTTGAAATAAAGTTCTACAACCTTTTCCAATTCATTTGTCGTTTTGCCCATTGCTGAAATAACCAGCAGACATTGGGCAAATCCCTGGCTTTGTAAAACCATGGAGACATTTTTTACACTCTCAGCATCCTTTACAGATGCCCCACCAAACTTGAAAATTTTCATTAATTTGTTAAAAATAAAATTGTTAGATTAAAAATTACATGAGTTTTTTACGGACGTCAAAATTATAAATTTACAACGAGATATGAAAGTTTCTGACGGTGAGATAGGATTAAGATTTAATTAAAATTGAAACTTGAAGAATATTATCAGAATTTCATTGATTTATTGTCATCAAATGGGGATTAATTATACAATGATAATTTTAAGCGTATATCATTGATGACTCTGTATGATGTTGAAAAACAATCGTTAAGGTCTTTTCTAATAAAAGCTTTCTTTCTCCGATAAATTTTCCGAAATTTGGGGAAAACGTAAAAAGAAAAATATGTCAAATCAACCATTACAGACTTTAGGAGAATTTCTTATAGATAAACAGGACGATTTTCAGTATTCTACAGGTGAATTTTCCCGTCTTCTGAGCGCCATAAGACTGGCTTCAAAAGTGGTAAACAGAGAAGTAAATAAAGCCGGAATTGTAGATATAACAGGAGCTGCCGGAAACCAAAATATTCAGGGTGAAGAACAGCAGAAACTTGATGTGATTGCCAATGAAATTTTTATTACGGCTTTGTCTCAGAGAGAGGTTGTTTGTGGTATTGCTTCGGAGGAGAATGATGATTTTATTGACATTAAATGTGGTGAAAACGGTCATTTAAGTAAATATGTCGTGCTGATCGACCCTTTAGACGGATCTTCCAATATTGATGTAAATGTTTCCGTTGGAACTATTTTCTCTATTTACAGAAGGGTAACAGAGCCAGGAACTCCGGTTCAGCTGGAAGATTTTCTTCAAAAAGGGATCAACCAGATTGCAGCAGGATATGTGATCTACGGTTCCTCTACCATGATCGTTTATACTACCGGAAACGGTGTAAACGGATTTACTCTGGATCCTTCATTGGGAACCTATTATCTTTCTCATCCTAATATGACATTTCCTACCAATGGAAAAATTTATTCCATCAATGAAGGAAACTATATCAAATTCCCTCAGGGTGTAAAAAATTATCTTAAATACTGCCAGATGGAAGAAGGAGACCGTCCTTACACTTCAAGATATATCGGTTCTTTAGTGGCAGATTTCCACAGAAATATGCTGAAAGGAGGAATTTATATTTATCCTTCCTATTCTCAGGCTCCAAACGGAAAACTAAGATTGCTGTACGAATGTAATCCTATGGCATTCCTTGCTGAACAGGCTGGAGGAAAAGCCACAGACGGATTCAGAAGAATTCTTGAAGTAGAGCCTACAGAGCTTCATCAGAGAATCCCGTTTTTCTGCGGAAGTATTCAGATGGTGGAAAAAGCAGAGGAATTTATGCGGATTGACAGTGTAAAATAATGACAGCAAAATATTTCAGATATTTATTAGAATTTAAACGCCCGAGCGGAACGTCTCGCGGCGTTTTGCATGAAAAAGAGACCTTCATTCTCGAAATTAAAGAAAACGGGAGAACGGGAACGGGGGAGTGCGCATTATTCAGAGGATTGAGTTTCGATGACAGGCCGGACTATGAGAAAAAGCTCCAATGGCTTTGTGAAAATATTAACCGGGATTATCTGTATTTAAAAGAAGAACTGAAAGAGTTTCCATCTATATGGTTCGGATATGAACAGGCAATTTTGAATCTGAAATATGGAGATCATCTGTATTTTCCAAGTGAATTTACCGATGGGAAATCTGCTATTGTGATCAACGGGCTTATCTGGATGGGAGATATTCAGTATATGGAAGAGCAGATCCTGGAAAAGCTTGAAAAAGGATTCCATTGTATCAAGCTGAAAATTGGCGTTGACTGGAAATCTGAGCACAAAATCCTTCACAAATTAAGAGAAAAATTCCCGGAAAATGCATTAGAGCTTCGTGTAGATGCCAATGGCGGATTTAATAAAGAAGAAGCGCCAATTGTTTTGCAGCAGCTTGCAGATCTTCATATTCATTCTATTGAGCAGCCTATCAAAGCAGGAAACTGGAATGATATGGCATTTTTATGTGCCGAGACTCCAACTCCCATTGCTTTGGATGAGGAGCTGATAGGCATTACAGATCCTGTTGAAAAGAGAAGGCTTTTGGAAGTCGTCAAGCCTCAGTATATTATTCTTAAACCTGCATTGGTTGGTGGATTTGCCGGTTCAGATGAATGGATCTCACTTGCAGAGGAGCAGAACATCGGCTGGTGGGTCACTTCCGCGCTCGAAAGTAATATAGGACTGAATGCTATCGCACAATATACGTTCACAAAAAAAAATCCGATGCCCCAGGGTTTGGGAACCGGATCTTTATTTGTAAATAATTTTGAATCTATTTTGGAACTGAACAATGAGATGCTCTGGTTCAAAATAGGAAAGACTAATTAAGCCTCCGGACAGATAGGGTTGAACATGTGCTCCTCATCCCATGATGTGCAGCATCTTTTTCTTGGGTCCCAATTGTTGCAACCAAGTGGAACTATCCCTCCTTTAATTACTTTTAGTTCAGCTTTTTTAAGTTTTTTCATGTTTTTCATAGTGAAATGGGTTTTGATTAATATAGTAAATATCAATCTCTTTTTTTTATTACACAAGAATTTAACTTTAATTAACTAAAATCACAAGGAGAGGAATTATTTCGTCAGTATTATCTGTTTATACCTAAATTAAGGAAAGTACAATTGTCTTCTTTAAACTAATAAAGAAGATGTTGAATTTAGAAATAGGAGCAAAGTAGTATTAGGGTCGGATAATTCTATTTATAGGTTAATATTCATTTATTAAATCACGTCTTTTACAAAAATTGCTTTCTTAATATATCTCACTATGTAAGAAAACTTGTTTTTAATTCTTTTCATGATAAAATATTTTATTTCTCATGGTAATGATTTACAATCTTTGTGCCATTTAGAGCAATAAATTAAACTTTAACATATAGTTCATTTTATAAGAATTTTTTAATTAATTGTTAAGAAATAATTGTGAAAATATTTTCGTTATTTTTTTATTCTGCCTGTGATTAAACTTCTGTCAATTCCATGTAAATTCTGAGAAATATCATTTTGAACCCTTGAGCTGGAAATGTATCCCCAATGATTTCCGATGTCATATTTGAGACTGTTTAAAATGTCATCCTCTACAAAAGTACAGTCGATAATAGCAACAATATCTTTTAGATTTTCAATATCACTGGGCCCGTTTTTGCCCAATCTCGGTGTCAGGATATTTTTAGTGAATTGTGAAATTCCCAACACAGTATCTTTTCTGTTGAGATAAACAGAAATACGGTTGGCCAGCAGCGGAAGCTTATTATATGAATCTTCAGAATCTTCGAAAACTTTATACGTTACATCAGCATTTAAAAGCAGGACCTGATCGATAACGCGGAGAACATTTTCCTTTTTAAGGCTGTACAGCATGCTTTGAAGAACCCTGTTTCCGAGAGAATGGGCCATCAGGTGTATTCGTTGATTGCACGGAGCCAGGTCGCGGGTTGAAAAAATATCTTTTAAAAACTGGGTATAGAAATAAAACAGCCGCATCAGCGATGTTCCCGAATTAATACTTGATGCCTTATCATCAAAATAGGTTAGAGGAACAATGCTGCTTGAAGCAGGCCAGCTCACAAAAAGAATATGTTCCACGGGTGATGCCGGATTATCAATAAACAGATTTTTAAGATCAATAATTGCTTTTAACTCATCATCAAAATCGTAGGCATACCCATGAATGAAAATCAAAACATCGCTTCTTTCTTTTGTAGAAGACATATTCTTATATAATTCATAGAACATCCTTTGGGTTCCTCCAAGATTATTGGCTGTCAGTGGAGAGTTTTTAATGCCTTTTTCGCTCCGTAAAACTTCCAGGACATCTTCATAGCCCTGCTTTTCGGGCTCAGAAAATAATTTGTAATTTAAAATGTTACGGTTGGTGTAATCTTTCTTCTTTCTGGCTGCTGCAGCAGGCTCTTTGTAGGTTTCAAAATCACATTTTGCGATCCTGAAATTGGGAATAGAATATTCATCATTGGAAAATGAATCTGATTTTTCGCCTTTGTGACGGACGATCTTACGATTGCTTAGGATATAAACAGCCATAGTCAGTAATTTTGTAAATTGGTTTTATCTGTATCTAAGTTAGCTAAAAATAATGATTTATTACCCGTTCAGCATTTGGATTATCATTTCCGTAAGCTCTAAATTTTCCGTAACTTTGTCAAACTTTTTTTGCATACAATAAAAGCTAATTTAAATGGAAGAAGAAAAAAAATCACTCAATTTTATTGAGCAAATTATTGAAGATGATATGGCAAACGGTCTGAAAAAAGAACAGATCCGTTTCCGTTTTCCCCCTGAACCTAATGGATACCTGCATATTGGCCATACAAAAGCCATCTGCATCAACTTTGGGCTGGGCGAAAAATACAACGCTCCCGTAAACCTTCGTTTCGACGATACGAACCCTGAGAAAGAAGAGCAGGAATTCGTGGATTCTATCAAAAAAGATGTGGAATGGTTGGGTTACAAATGGGATAAAGAGCTGTATGCATCCGACTACTTCCAGCAGCTTTATGAATGGGCCGTACAGATGATTAAGGATGGAAAAGCTTACGTAGATGAGCAGCCATCTGAAGTGATCACGGAGCAGAGAAAGAATCCTTCAGAGCCGGGAATAGAATCGCCATACAGAAACCGTCCGGTAGAAGAATCTCTTGACCTGTTCGAAAGAATGAAAAACGGAGAATTTGAAGAAGGTTCTATGTCTCTTCGTGCGCAGATCGATATGGTATCTCCGAACATGAATTTACGTGACCCTGTAATGTACAGAATCCTGAAAAGACCTCACCACAGAACAGGAACGGCATGGAAAATTTATCCCATGTACGACTGGGCACACGGTGAATCAGATTATCTGGAGCAGGTATCACATTCATTGTGCTCATTAGAGTTTGAAAATCACAGACCGTTATATAACTGGTACCTTGAGCAGGTATACGACGAATCTAAAATAGCGCCTAAGCAGAGAGAATTCGCGAGGATGAATGTTTCTTATATGATCACTTCCAAAAGAAAGCTTCAAAGGCTGGTGGCTGAAAAAGCAGTGACAGGCTGGGATGATCCGAGAATGCCCACTATTTCCGGAATGAGAAGAAAAGGTTTTACGCCCGCATCGATCAAAAATTTCATTGAAAAAGTAGGGGTGGCCAAAAGAGAAAATCTTATCGAGATCCAGCTGCTTGACTTTTGTGTGCGTGAAGACCTGAATAAGGTTGCCAAACGTGTGATGGCAGTTGTAGATCCTGTTAAGTTAATCATTGAAAATTATCCTGAAGGTAAGGAAGAATGGCTTGAAACTGAAAATAATCCTGAACAGGAAAATGCAGGGACAAGAGAAGTTCCTTTCTCCAGAGAATTATATATTGAAAGAGAAGATTTTAAAGAAGAGGCTAATAATAAGTTCTTCAGACTGAAATTAGGCGGGGAAGTTCGCCTGAAATCAGCTTACATCATCAAAGCGGAAAGGGTAGAGAAGGATGAGAACGGTGAGATCACTACGATCTATGCAACCTATGATGAAAAGAGCAAGTCCGGAAGCGGAACCGAAGAAAGTCTGAGAAAGGTAAAAGGGACACTTCACTGGGTATCTGCTGCTCATGCAATTCCTGTAGATGTAAGAATTTACGAAAAGCTATTTACCGTAGAGCAGCCTGATGCAGAGAAGGATGTAGATTTCCTGAACTTCATCAATCCGGAATCGGTAACAACCATTAAAGGATTTGCTGAACCAAGCTTAAAAGATGTCGCTGTGGGAGAACCGCTTCAGTTCCAGAGAATCGGATACTTTACAAAAGATCAGGATTCTACGGACTCTCAATTGGTATTTAACCGTACGGTAACATTGAAAGATTCTTTTAAACCGGAATAGTCTTACAATGATCTAATATAAAAGCAGGACCTTCAACAGGTCCTGCTTTTTTTGTTTAATGATCAAATCAGAACCTTAAATCATTTGTATTAATTCCCGTTAATGGGTTATATTCTTATCTCTATTAATATAATTGATAAAAAAGGTGCCTTTTAATGGGCATTCTTGGCCAATTTGCCTATTTTTGTACCTCACTCAATTTTCTCCCCTAAAAATAATATTGTGAAATTAATTAGCGTATATACGAGTTCTTTCAAAGGACTCTCAGAAGAGAGCTGGATGCTGGCGCTGGTCATGTTCATCAATCGTGCGGGCTCTATGGTACTTCCATTTTTGGGAGTGTATATGACAGGGCATCTTCATTTCAGTATTGAAAACTCAGGAATTATTCTCAGCTTTTTCGGGATAGGTTCCGTATTGGGCTCATGGCTGGGTGGGTTAATTACCGATAAAATCGGCGAATACCGTGTCCAGAGTCTGAGCCTGCTTCTCAGCGTGCCTTTATTCTGCCTGATTCCGCTTTTTAAAACAGAAGTGGGGCTGGCTGCGATTATCCTGATCCAAAGCATTGTGAGCGAGACTTTCCGTCCTGCCAACTCAGTAGCGATTACAAAATATGCTAAGCCTGAAAATATCACCAGGGCTTTTTCACTCAACCGAATGGCTGTTAACCTGGGATTTTCGATAGGTCCTGCATTGGGAGGGATTTTATCCGCTATTTCCTATGAATTTTTATTCTTCAGTAATGCATTGGCTGCACTAATGGCGGGATTGATGTATATAAGGTTTTTTGGAAAACGGAATAAGCTGGCCTCAGTAAAGACAAAAAAAGTAAAAGAGGCTATTGCTGTTAAAAAAGAAAACTCTCCATACCGCGATGGAAAATTCCTGCTTTACTGTTTTTTCTGTATGCTGTTCGCCATCTGTTTTTTCCAGTTATTCAGCACACTGACTATTTTTTATAAGGATACCGCACATCTGAGCCAGCAGAGTATCGGCTATATTCTTGGCTATAGTGGCTTCCTGATTGTACTTCTGGAAATGGGCTTTGTACAGATCGCAGAAAAATATTTCAACCTTGCTTTTACTTTGTTCATAGGAACTATATTATGTGGGATTTCTTATGTAATGCTTGTTTTTGATTATTCCATTCTTACATTAGTTGTTTCTATGACTTTATTGTGTATAGGCGAGATCTGGACGCTTCCGTTTATTTCTACAATAACAGCCTTGCGATCCGGAAAAAATAACAAAGGTGCTTATATGGGAATGAACGGAATAGCCGTTTCTATAGCTTTTATTATTACACCCTATCTCGGGACCCTGACTGCTGATAAGCTGGGCTTCAATGCGCTGTGGATAGGAACCGGACTATTAGCTGTGGGCATTGCTGCCGGGTTTTATTTTGTGATTCCCTGGATGCTTAAGAAAAGAGAAATTGACAGCTAAATGCCACGTTTTTTTTAAATTACACATTAAAAATACAATAAAACTTTGCTAGCTTTGTGCTGATGACGAGATTATTAGCCTTCTTTTTTATTCTCACGGTGTCGTTTTTCTTTTCGCAGAAAAAGGATACTGCTGTTCTGATATCTGAGGTGAAAATTGATGCCTATAAGAAGCCGGCTCTTTTTATGAACTCTACGAAATCCGTAGCGGTTGTTTCTGAAAATCTTCTGGAGCAGAATCCTCCGGAAAGACTTCTGGAAGCTGTCAATCAAATTGCGGGAGCCAGAATGGAAGAGCGCTCACCGGCCAGCTACAGGATATCAATCCGTGGAAGTACCCTGAGATCTCCCTTTGGCGTAAGGAATATTAAAGTCTATCTTGATGATTTCATTTTGTCGGATGTGTCCGGGAATACTTATTTTAATATCATATCTCCGAAACTTATTGACAGAATGGAGATCTATAAAGGCCCGGAAAGTGGAGATTACGGAGCTGTAACCGGGGGAACAGTGCTTTTGCAGACCAGGAAATCAGATCACTTATCTGCCGGAATGTCTATAGGAAGTTACGGGACTTTTGAGCAGAGTTTGGATGTTGCCCGTCGGAAAGGAAAACATTTTTTTCAGCTTTTTCAGAATTATTATCAGACAGATTCTTACCGTGAACAGTCGGCTGTAAAGAGACAGCAGATTTATCTTAAAGATCATTTTAAATATGCTTCCAGGGCTTCACTGAATGCTGTATTATTACTTTCTGATCTGAATTATGAAACCCCGGGCGGACTTACCCTGCAACAGATGAAATCTGACAGAAAACAGGCAAGGCCAGCTGCCGGAGGGTTTTTGAGTGCAAAGGAACAGAATGCAGGAATCCGTAATAAAATGATTTTAGCAGGAATTTCACATGAGACTGCTATCAACCCAAATTTTTCACACTTTATTTTAGTACAGGGTTCCTATGTAGATTTTAAAAACCCTTTCATCACGAATTTTGAAAACAGATTTGAAAGGAATTTTGCTTTGAGGACCCATTTTAATTATGAAAAAAACTGGAACAGTATTTCCCTGGCGTTGAGGTTAGGGTTTGAAGGAGGGGATCAAAATATTCTGGTTAAGAATTATAACAACAATAAAGGAATACCGGGCAACCCTCAGAATTTCGATCAGCTAAAAAATAAGTCCGGCTTTTATTTTCTGTCACAAAAACTGAATTTTAATGAAAAGCTCTTTACCGATATTTCGATAAGCCTAAATTCCCATTCCTACGAGTGGGAGAGAATGTATCCGGTTTCGGAAGAGGGTCGTATAAAATTTAAAGAACAGTGGCTTCCTAACCTGGGAATTACCTATCTGCTGGGAAAAGGATTTTCAATAAGGGGAAAAATAGGAAAAGGAAATTCAGCTCCTACAAGTGAAGAAATCCGGTCTTCCAATCAGCAGTTTAATGTAAATCTTGTTCCTGAATACGGCTGGAATAAAGAGATTGGTCTCAGAAAGCAGTTTGGCAATATTATTTTTATTGAGGGAAGTTATTTTGATTTCAGAATGAAAGATGCCATTGTAAGAAGGCAAAATGAAAGCGGGCAGGAATATTTTGCCAATCAGGGGAATATCGTTCAGAAAGGGGTAGAAGTTCTCTTAGAGTCTAAAAGCTTTCATCTTAAAAATGAAATATTCAGCAGCTTTAAGTTTCGGTTTTCCGGAAGCTTCTATGATTTCAAATTCAGAAATTACAAACAGCTGGAGAATGATTTTTCAGGAAATGAGGTTACAGGAGTACCGGACACAACTGTAAACAGTTTATTTAATTTTGTTTTTTTAAAAAAGCTTAGTGTAGACTATTCTCATTATTACATCTCAAAAGTACCTCTGAATGATGCCAATTCTGTCTGGTCAAAATCAAGCCTGATAGGAAATCTCAGATTAGGATTTCCATTACAAATTGATAATGCAAAACTGAACCTGCATCTGCAGATTCAGAACCTTTACAATACAGATTATGTTGCCGGTTTTGATATCAATGCTTTTGGAAGCCGTTTCTATAATCCTGCCGCAAAAAGGAACTTTATCTTCGGAGCGAATGTTGAATTTTAACAGGCCGTTATTACATCAGAACTCACAAAATTCAGTTCAAAATATATAAAAGGCACAATTAATTAATATTACTTAGAAAGTATATTTCCAACAATCATCTGCGCATGAACGCGTGAGTTCTCAATAAACCAAAGATGGGTATCCTTTCCACCGCAGACAACGCCGGCCAGATAAAGATTCGGAACATTGGTTTCCATGGTTTCCGGGTTGTATAGCGGATTCAGACATTCGCCCTGCAGTTCCAGTCCGGAATTCCTTAAGAACTCAAAATCGGGAAGGTAGCCGGTCATGGCAAGGACAAAATCATTTTCAATTTCGTTAATCTGTCCGCTTTCCTCTTTAAAAATGACAGAATTTCCGGTAATTTCTATTATTTCTGAGTTAAAATAAGCTTTAATACTTCCTTCCGCAATTCTGTTTTCAATGTCCGGTTTTACCCAGTATTTTACACTTTTGGAAATTTCTGAATGGCGGATGATCATGGTTACATCGGCTCCTTTCCGATAAGTTTCCAGGGCTGCATCCACTGCAGAATTACTTGATCCTACTACCACTACTTTCTGTTTTGCATATGGATAAGGTTCTGTATAATAATGCTTCACTTTCGGAAGGTTTTCTCCCGGAATATTCATCAGATTCGGGATGTCATAGAAGCCTGTGGAAATCACTACATTTTTAGCTCTGTAAGTTGCTTTTGAGGTTTCAATATCAAAAATATCTCCGGTTTTGGAAATTTTCAGGACTTTTTCATAGAGATTAATATTGATTTTCCTCTGTCTTGTGATCCCCTGATAATATTCCAAAGCTTCCTGTCTTCCAGGCTTGGGAGCGGCAGAAATAAACGGGATGCCATCTATTTCCAGCTTTTCTGCTGTGGAGAAGAAACGCATATATAAAGGATAATGGTATAATGAATTGACGATGGTTCCTTTTTCCACGATCAGATAGGTCAGATTATTTTTTTGTGCTTCAAGCGCACAGTTGAGACCAATAGGCCCGCCTCCGATAATAAGGATATCTAAAATTTCCATAGAACAAATTTACTTAAAAGCACTCTATTAAACGGAAAATTGACAACAGAACTTATCTATCATAGGTATTGTATTGGCATCAGTTTTGGTGTTTTTATGAATTAAAATTGAAAAGATGAAAAACTTCATTATTCCTGTATTGGCAGTAACCCTGCTGGCAGCCTGTAAGAAAAACCCAGAAAAACCTGTTCCCAATGTGATAGATTCTATGGCCCAGGCCAGGGAAAAGACTATGGAAACAGCAGTGCAGAAGAAAAAAACGGATGAGGTTGCTGTAAAGGCAGCCAACGACGGGATTTTGCAGGCTTTGAAAAGTAAAGATTATAAAACTTTTGCTTCATTTATTCATCCGGAAAAAGGAATCAGCTTCTCAATGTATGGATTTGTTAATCCAAAAGAAGACCAGCATTTTTCCAAAGAGGAATTTGTGAAATTTCAGCCGACAAAGACGGTATTTACCTGGGGCGCTCAGGATGGTTCAGGAGATCCGTACAAAGCTACCATTAATGATTATTTTGCAAAATGGGTTTTCTCCAAAGATTTTACCACTGCACAGTATTCATTAAATAAATTCCAGGCTGGCGGAAATTCACTTAATAATGTAAAGGAAATATTTCCCGGTAAAGATTTTACTGAAAACTATATAAAAGGAACCGAAAAGAATGGCGGAATGGACTGGAAGACCATCCGTTTTGTTTTTGAAGAATTCCAGGGAAAACAATATCTGATAGCTGTTGTCAATGACCAATGGACGATTTAATATAATGCTATAAGAATTAAAAATTAAAGGCCGAATTTATTGGTCTTTTATCCTTGTTAAGGTTCAAAACCTTGACAAGGATTTTTTAGTTTAACCTAGAATTTCAACAAGTTTTTCAGTCAAATTTTTTCTTGAGAACTGTTCAATATTTTGGGTGTTTTTTAGAAGATTCCCATTTTTCCAGAGTTCATATTTCTCAAGGATAAAATCTTTAACAGCTTTGGAATCTTCATAACCGAAATGTTTTCCCGCACCTGTTTCTGCAAGTATCCTTGAAACATCGGCTCCAGTCGGCCCGAAAGAGATAATATGCTTTCCGGTTGCCAGGTACTCAAATATTTTTCCGGGAATAATTCCTTTAGAAGATTCATTCGGGAAATTGGTGATCAGTAGAAGATTTGAATTTGCCATCTCTTCAACGGCTTTATCGTGAGAAATATAACCCAGATTCAGGATATGATTTTTCAGATTTGAGCTTTCTATAGACTGAAGGATCTTATCATCAACTCTTCCTGCAAATTTTAAAGTAAAATGATCTGCAAATTCTTGATTTTCCTTCACTAGCTCATCAAGGACCTTCCAGAGATTTTCAGGATTTCTCAATTGTTCAAGAACTCCGATATAGCTTAAAGTAAAGGCCTTTTCTTGACTCTTTTCGTGTGTGGCCGAAGCATCGCTTTCATCAAATCCATTTGTAATGCAAACAGCATTTGCTCCCGCTTTTCTGAAATTTTCAGCATCAGTATAGCTTGTCGCTAATGTTATATCTGCATTTTTAAAAACGGCACTTTCAAGCTGACGGTGTTTTCTGTCAGAACTTTTGGTGAGCTTTAAATGTTTATAATAAGAAATTTCAGTCCAGGGATCACGGAAATCAGCGATCCATTTCAGATTGGGAAGCTTCTTTTTCAGTCCCAGACCGATCATATGAAGAGAATGGGGCGGACCGGAAGTCACCAACACGTCTATTTTATTTTCTTTTAAATACTGCTCTAAAAATTTGATGGAAGGTTTTACCCAAAATACCCTTGCATCCGGAATGAAGAAGTTTCCTCTCACCCAGATCGAAAGCCTGGATTTCCAGCTCTGATTTTTGCCGACATCAAACTGTCCGGCTTTGAACTTTTTATTGCTTTTGTTCAGCTTTTCAGCCAGCTGATAAGGTTCCCAGATTTTGGTTTTTACAATCTCTATATTTTGCGGAACGTCTTTTAAAAGGCTCTCATCGAGTAGAGGATAGCTTGGATTTTCCGGGGTATAGATCACGGGATTCCAGCCGGATTCCGGCAGGTATTTTGCAAACTTCAGCCATCTTTGAACACCAGGACCTCCCGCAGGAGGCCAGTAATAGGTGATGATCAGTATTTTTTTTTGTTCCATTAACCTTGAACAATAAACTTTAAACGTTAAACAGTTTTTTCAACAAGCTGTTCCTTTTTTTTATTTTTATTCATCCAGAAGATCCCGAATGCGCTCAGCGCAATAAATAGTCCGAAACATAAAAGCGACAGCCATTTACCTTTTTCGATCACTTCAGGCTCAAAAACCATTCTGATGTTGTGGTTTCCGGCAGGAACGTGTACCGCACGCAGAAGATAATCTGCCTTGATGTAAGGAACCTCTTTTTCATCCACAAACATTTTCCATCCGTGAGGATAGTAGATCTCAGAAAAGACAGCCAGCTGAGGCGTTTTTGACTGAGATTTGAATTCCAGTTCATTCGGCTGATATTTCGTTAGATTGATAAATGCCGCAGAATCCGCCTGAACAGGTTTATTGTTGAAATAAGATCTGTCAGATGATGCAATAACAGCAGTTTTCTTACTGTCGATCACTCCGATAGACTTAATTTCTTCGTCAGGAGTATTCACAAATTTCAGATCACTTACAAACCATGCATTTCCGTTGGCTTTTGCATTCGGCATTGCCTGAGGCTGCTCCGGTCCTCCCATCACCCAGTATTTGGCATTAAGAAGGTTCAGGATATTCGGCACTTTTACAGAGTCCATGACCTGGAAATATTCGTTGATCACATCATCATATCTTCTCAGCTTTACGGCATGATAACCTCCGATTGAAGATTTGAAATAAGAGGTATTGGTCTCACTGAATGTTCCTAAGATATTATTGAAAACCCTGTAATGTGTTTTGTCTTTTTCAGCAATGGTTTCAAGCGTTTTATTAACGTTGACATTGGCCAGAATAGATTCTAAGTTCGGATTTCCCTGAACTTTTTCAGCCAGCAGATCTGAACTTTCTGTCTGGAATGGATTTTCAGCAAAGACTTTGTCTACATAATTTTCATCATTCAGGTAACGTTTGTTTACCGTCCAAAGATCAAATAAGCTCACAGCCCCGATGATGATCAAAGCAATATTCTGGCTCAGTTTTTTCTTCATAGCCATGAAAAGAACAGTGGCCGTTATAGCAACATAAATCAATGCTTTGATGGCATCAATTCTGAATAATTTGAATCTCTCATCAGCAAGGTAATCCAACAGGAATGGCGGGAAATATGTTTTTTCTCCATCGGTATAAAAACCAAGCAGTGATTTTCCAAAAAGAAGAAGAATCAGAAGCAGTCCCAAAGTTCCTCCGCTTACATACATCAAAATTTTCTTCTTATATTCTTCCGTCAGTTTTTCGTCTGTAAAGAACCTGTAGATTCCGATAACAGCAATTAAAGGGAATAATAATTCCACGACCACCAGTATGGAGGATGGCGCTCTGAATTTACTGTAGAAAGGAACATAGTCGATAAAGAAGTCGGACAGTGGCATAAAGTTGCTTCCCCATGCCAGTAGAACAGTAAGAATGGAAGCTCCGAGGATCCAGTAACGGTATTTTTTCCATGCAAAGAAGAATCCCAATAAAGCAAGGAAACATACTACAGCACCCTGATAGGCAGGGCCTGAGGTTCCCGGCTGGTCTCCCCAGTAGGTAACCCCGTTGAAACCTTTGGAAATTCTGTCCATTTCAGCCTGTGAACCTACATTTTCCTGGATAAGCTCCTGAACCCTGTTCATCATTTCTTTAGCTTCAGGTTCCTGACTTCCGCCACCCATCAGCCTTGGAATGAAAAGATTCAGTGTTTCAAGTTTTCCGTAGCTCCACATCAGGATACTGGTTTTATCCAGCCCTGATTCTCCTGAAGTGTGACTGTCATTCGTCAGAATCTGCTTTCCACGTACGGTTTCTTTGATGTACTCGGAATTGGCCATGATCCTTTGGGAGTTCATCCCGACACCAATTGCGCATGAAGCCGCAATAATTCCTGATGAAATAAGAAAATGCTTCATCGGAGTCTTTTTCTGGATGGCTCTTACCAGCTCGGACAGGAATAAAAATCCTAATGCGAGAAACAGGTAGTATGTCATCTGAGGGTGGTTGGCCGCAATCTGAAGTCCCATAAAAAGGGTTGTTGTAATGAATCCCCAGATATACTGTTTCCTGATATAAACTAATATAATTCCGGCAAGAAGCGGTGCGAAATACTCTATGGTATTTACTTTACCGTTGTGTCCTGCTGCTATAATAATGTAAAAATAGGTGGATAATCCGAAGAAAGTGGCACCCAGTAAAGCGTATTTCCAGTTTCTGACGGCTACCATTCCGAGGAAGAAAAATCCTGCAAAAAGGAGAAATAGATAATTGACCGGTCTTGGCAGGAAGTTCAGGTTGCTGTCGATCTTTTTAATGATGTCACCTTTGAACTGGCTTCCCATCTGATAGGTCGGCATCCCGCCAAACATGGAGTCACTCCAGTAGGTTTCATTTCCGGTATCAGCTCTATAGTCCAGGAGTTCTTTTGCACCTCCTCTGTACTGTACGATATCATGCTGAAAAAGCTGTTTTCCGGAGAAAACAGGAGTGGAGTATAAAAATGCTAAAACTATAAATACAACTAATGAAATTGCAATATAAATTAAGTTTTTATTTTTAGCCATACGGGTTATTATCTTTTTATTTCCTTTGGAATTTTTACCTTTTGTCTTTAGTTTCTTTTACCTCTTCATAGTCAACTGTTTCTGCATCCCAGTTGAGATTCTGTTTATTCTTATTCGAGCTGTTTAGATCCTGCTGCCTGTTATTATTTTTATTATTATCAAATCTGTAACTGTAAAAAGTCTTGAAGAACACCCTTTTCAGGATATTCCAGACAAAGAAAATAATGATGGCAGAGAGCACTAACTCAAGAATGTACTTCATAATTTCTAATTTAAATTCAAGTGTATGATTTAAAGTTCAGAGTTTGCAGTTCAAGGGTTATAAAATTATCCTGAAAGTTATTATCTACGATAAAAGCCTACTCTCAAATGCTCTCACTCTCAAACACTCTGACCCTAAAACGTCTTTAATTCAATTATTTTGCAGAAGGATTGACCATTACAGAAGATTTGGATGTGCTTTTCATAGACTGTGACTGTTTTCCGTCTGAAATAGTCTCAATCTGTGTTGTTTTTACATCGATATTCTGATTGGTGATCCATCCTGTACTTTGGTCAAACTTAATGGTTCCGTTCTGGGCAAGCTCGCTGCTAAGGCTATGTGTGATAGTTCCCTGCGTTTTCTTTTCCGTCTTTTTAGGAATTCCTCCCGTTACTGAAATTTCTGCGGCACCGTTTCCTACGCTTTTCAATACATAGTTTGAAGTTACTTTAATGCTTCCGCTTGGATCTGCGTTTTCAGAAGTAGTCCATTTTTCACCAATTTTCACTCCTTTTTTAGGAATAATCGTTAAGTTTTTATTCAGCTGGTCTTTTAATACCTTTTCATTGAAGGTTTCCTTCAGACTGGCCACAACGCTTGCTTTTTGGTTAGCATCTTTGATAAGAGTTCCTACGGCAGCAGTAACTTTGGTATAAACAGCATCAAAACCTGTAATAGAAACTACATTTCCTTTAGTATCCATTTTCATGTTAAGCTTGTTGCCGGTCAGTGCTTTGTTGATATTCCAGATCATCTTCAGGTCATCTTCTTTCGGAATAGCCAGTTTGGTATCTACAACTACTGTTTTGCCCTGTGCACTCTGCGAATTTCTTTTAGCGACAAGATTAAGGGTCATATCATATACATTACCTTTGATATCATTAACGGTGAAGTTCATTTCATCCGTAGATTCGCTGGTTGCTGTAATCGTTTTTCCCTGAGGATCTTCCATTGTTTTCACATCTCTCTGGTACGTGGTAAGAGGATAGGTTTTTCCTTTTTCCAGTTTAAACGTCTGAGTGAAAACTCCTGCAGAGTCTTTGATGGCAGGGTTTTCCGCCACTTTAGCTACAGAATCGGCAGGAACTTCTACCGTAACTGTTTTCCCAGTTTTAGGATCTACTTTAGTGATGGTTGCTGTTTCTTTTTTACAAGATACAAGAGCTATAGATGAGATAAGCATGAATGCTGCTACGTTTTTCATTTGATTTTTTTTAAGTTAAATTTTACTGATATTTCCGTTCTGTGCATCAATAACGATACCACAAAACATCACGATAAAATACTTAGGTCCTGTCTGATTACAGATTTGGAGCCGCTACGATTTTCTGTCTTACCGCTTCATACAAAATGGCTCCGCATGCTACAGAAACATTTAGCGACTGTGTTTTTCCTTCAATAGGAAGCTTTATTTTTTCGTCTGAATGATGCATGACTTCTTTAGAAATTCCGGTTTCCTCATTTCCCATCACAATGGCGCAGGGCTCTGTGAAATTTACATCATAAATCAGTTTCTGAGCTTTCTCGGTAGCTGCAAATACAGAAATACCGCTCTGCTGAAGGAAATCTACTGCATGCGCAAGATTCGGTTCCTTACAGATCTTAATATTGTAAAGCGCTCCCGCAGAGGTTTTAATAGCATCCGAATTGATCGGTGCTCCTCCTTTTTCCGGTAGGATAATAGCATCTACGCCTACACATTCTGCTGTTCTGCAGATCGCCCCGAAGTTTCTTACATCCGTAAGCCTGTCCAGGATCAGTAAAAAAGGTGTTTTTCCTTCTTCAAATAACTGCGGAACGAGATCTTCCACTCTGTGAAACGGAACATCTGAAATAAAGGCAACCACTCCCTGGTGGTTTTTTCTTGTAAAACGGTTCAGCTTTTCAATTGGAACATAGTTGGGACGAATTTTATTTTTGGCTAAAATCGTTTTCAGCTCAGCATAAATAGGACCTTGCAGTGCGTTCTGCACAAAGATCTTGTCAATCGTTTTTCCCGCTTCAATTGCTTCAATTACGGGACGCAGCCCGAAAATAAAATCGTCTTTCATTGAAATTTATTATAAATTATATGGTGAATAGTTAATAGTGAATTTTACTTCATAAGTCAAATTTGAAAGCTGTACAATTCACACATCTGATCATTGACTTGCGTAAAATTCACTTACCTTCCATTCTCTCCAAGTATTGCTCTTTTCTGTGCCATGATATAGCCGTAATGCAGGCTTTCATGCATATTGTTGAAGATGATGGCATCCTGGATGCTTTTCAGGTCCATGCCGAAACTGGTGGTGTACGGTGTGTAGTCTGAAAAGAAGTCGCTGTCATAATCTTTCATCAAAATCTTTGAAGTTTCAGTGAGTAAAAACTCAAGGTCTTCCACTTCAGATTTTTGTACGTTCAGGTTCGGAAGAGTCCCTTTTTTGTAGGTTTCAATCCAATATTTATCTATTCTGAAGGGATTTCCGCTCAGATAATAATGCAGGAGCTGCTGTGTAGCAACCGTATGGGCAATATTCCAGTACATATTGTTGTTGAAACCGTCAGGAATCAGCAGAAGATCTTCATGGGAAGTGTTCTGCAGAATACTTAAAAGGTTCTTTCTCACTTGTCTGTGTGCTTGAAAATGATAATTCATTTTGCAAAAATTTTTAATCACCAAAAATAGTTTAATAAACTGGAAGTGACAATTTTTTGGATAAGGGATTGAATTAAATGTTCTTAAATCCTGAAAAAAGATGTTAATTGTTTGTTTCTTTTTATCGACCATAAAAAAAACTCCACTGAAAGTATTTCAAAGGAGTTTTTACTGTTTTTCAAATTTAAACGATCTGAATACGATTTATCGTGATTGTAATTTTTTATTTTTTAATGATCTTATGTTTGAATGTTATTCCATCTTTCATGACAATATTCAGAAAATAGACTCCTGAGGTATACGTTGAAATGTCTATCCTGTTTTCACCGTGAGTTTCAGCCAGTTTTTTGCCGTCAATACTGAAAAGACCTATCGAAGCTACATCTATCCTTGATCTTATATTAACAAAATCTGAAGTAGGATTAGGATATATACTTACATCTACGGTCTTAATATCTTTTACATCCAGAGCCGTATTGCTTTTCCCCTGCATATAGACCGATAAATAGACGTCTCCCTGCTGCTGATTAAAAACTGCGGTGGGTATCGTATGTTTTAAAGTATGGTTTCCGGCGGCTATGCTGGGCATCGTAAATCCTCTGACAGGAACTGAATTGCCCGGGCACCAGTTATTCCATGAAGTCCACTCTGCAAATGATTTCGGAACAGCACCATAGATCCCGTTACCTTGTGTATTGTATACCCTGAATGGCTCACAGGAAATTCCTCCGGGAGTGTAGGTGAGCATCTGTACGTCATCTATATAGGTGTAATTTTGTCTTCTTACATATTCTTCGCCGCCACTGTTGGCACCATGAGGAGTGGATATGACATAGAAGCGGGCATTGGTAACGGCATTGGGAAGGTTGAACGTGACAATCCTAACCGTTTCACCAGGGACATCAGTACTGTTATAGTTGTTTAATGTCTTATAGGTTAAAATAGGAACAAGCGCATTGTAGTCTGTGGGAGTAGCTCCCGCATCCGTCGAAAAGAAAGTAAGCGTTCCGGAAAAAACATCAATTCTGCCGGCACATCCTGCAACCTGGGTCTGTGCTGCATAAGGAACACCGAAAACATCAAGTTCCATATACATATCGTAGGCAGTACGCAATGCAGTATCATGAAATATGCTGTATAGATTGCTTAAGTCATAGGTATAAGGAACCTCTGCAGGAGTGCGGTTTTTATTCATAAACGGAGTAATGTACCGGCTAACCTCAATTCGTTTTACACTAGTATCATTAATTGTATAAGCAGGTTGATTTTTAGGTACCATTGTTAAATAAACACTTCCCAGACGGTCATAATTATCACACAGAGCACCTATTGTCACTCTCATGGCAATTTTAGCCTTAAAGGAATTCAATTCGGCATCAGTAAGCTTTCTTGCGTATCTGGTATTTGAGAGCCTGATGAGACCGGCAGGAACAGGATCCGATACTGTAGCTGCGTAACCGTCATAATACACGGCATCTGAAATCAGATTCATTCTGCTTGTTGTCTGTGATTTTAAAAGTCCTGCCAAAAGGATGCTTAGAAAAAGTAGCTTTTGATACATATTGTCGGTGTTTGATGCAAATGTATTAAATATTCGTATAAAATTTTGTTATTAAGGTGTTGAAATTCACATTTATTTGAAAAATTAAAATTTTATAATTAAATTAGCACAATGTTCAATACTAATTAATCAAAAATGAAAAAAATTTTACTTTTAATTTTGTTATCGATAGCTTTAATGCTTAATGCTCAAATAAACTTAAACATTACAAGTACAAGTGTCGGAACGGCTCCTATAAGTAGTTTTTTTTCATATTCATATGTTCAGCAGATCTATCCCAGACAGGAACTAAATGCAGCAGCTGCTGGCAATATTACAGGGCTCACCTTTTATGTAGACCCTTCGGCTACGATTAATGATTCTTCAAACTGGACCGTTTATCTTGGACATACCGCAAAGACCGGATTTACTTCCGGAACAGACTGGATTCCTTCAGCACAGCTTACCCAGGTATTTGCAGGTACTGTGACGAAAACTAATAATAAGGTTGAAGTTATTTTTACCACACCATTTGCCTATAACAACAGTGATAACTTAGTGATTGCTGCAAAAGAAAATGCTCCAAGTATTGATATTAATAACTTTGATGAAGCCTTTCGTGTGTATCCGCATATCCCGTATTCAACACTTTATTATAAAGGAGACCGTATGATTGTTGATCCTGCAACGCCGCCCGGAGGAATAAGAGCGGATTATAAATCTGCAGTGACAATTTCTGGATTAACATCCAGCTCTACACCTGCGTGTCCTTTTGTTAATTATCCGGTGAACAATGCTCAGTTTGTATCTTTAACCCCGAATTTTAAATGGCTTCCTGTTTCCGGGGCCGATTCCTATACAATATCATTAGGAACAAGTGCAGGAGGAACTGATGTTATTAATCAACAGGCAGTAGCCGGTACATCCTTTTCTCCGTCAGCTCCTCTTAATCCGAATACTACTTATTATCTGAAAGTTACTTCAGTTACCGGCAGTCTTGTATCTTCCGGCTGTACAGATGTTGTTTTTACTACAATACCTCCTGTACCTGTTAATGATGCATGTTCCGGGGCTTTAGCAGCGTCGGTCTTTCCCTATACCTATACTCAGAATGATGCTGTATCTGCTACTAACAATGGTGGATTTATAACTACATGTGCTGATGCAATGAATGACGGAACGTGGTTTAAGTTTACCGGCGATGGCGGTCAGTTTACGGTTAAAATAACCATGCCTTCGGGCAGTGCTTATGATCCCCAAATGGATTTATACAGCGGCGCATGCGGCAGCTTGGCCTGCGTAAGTGCGGTGGATAACGGTGGCGGCGGTACTGCGGAAACCTATACATTCACAACAACGGCAGGAACAGAATATTTTATAAATGTCGGGGCTTATGAGGAAACAGTCGATATGCCTGAAAACACCTTTACGATTACCATTACTAAGCTTTAATCTGTAAAGTATCCTGCAATTTTCTAATGATAATTATGATTTGTCATTGGGATTAATATGTCTTTTAGATAAAAAATAGGCTGATCCAACAGACTGCTTTAAACAATTAATATCAATGCTTTTCCCTTTTTGACTCATCTTGTGGGAATTCTTTTTTTGATTCATTACCTGGATCCATTATAAATAAAGGAATATTTAACAAACTTTAACTCTAAAATGGCATTCATTATGTTGATTAATGCCAGTATTTATCAGAAATTTACCATCTATTTTTAATTAAAGCTATGTCAGATACCTATCAAGCTGAAGATATCCGCCAGTTGACGGAAAAAGTAAAAGAAAAGAATTACTTATTTTCCCTACTGAGACAGGAAATCAATAAAGTGATTATTGGCCAGGAATATATGATAGACCGACTTTTGGTGGGTCTTTTAGGGAACGGACACGTCCTTTTGGAAGGAGTTCCGGGACTGGCAAAAACTTTAGCGATCAAAACCCTGGCAGAAGCTGTTCACGGTGAGTTTTCCAGGATACAGTTTACTCCCGACCTGCTTCCGGCAGATGTGGTGGGAACCATGATCTTCAATATCAAAGACAATGATTTTTCGATAAAAAAAGGTCCTGTTTTTGCCAATTTTGTATTGGCGGATGAGATCAACCGTGCCCCGGCAAAAGTACAGTCTGCATTGCTGGAAGTGATGCAGGAGAAACAGGTGACAATTGGTGATGAAACCATGAAACTTCCGAAGCCGTTTTTGGTGCTGGCTACTCAAAACCCGATTGATCAGGAAGGTACTTATCTGCTTCCGGAAGCACAGAGTGACCGTTTTATGCTGAAGTGTAAGATTGATTACCCAAATTTTGAAGACGAAAGAACGGTGATGAGAATGGTTTCAACCTCTCATCAGCCTGTTGTAAAACCTGTGATATCACTGCAGGATATTGTAGACGCCAAAGAACTTATCAACCAGATTTATCTGGATGAAAAGATCGAAAAATATATTCTGGATATGGTTTTTGCAACCCGTTATCCTGAAAATTACGGACTTTCTGAACTTAAAAATTATATTGGGTTCGGAGCTTCTCCCAGAGCATCCATTAATCTTGCCATTGCATCCAGAACCTATGCATTCCTGAAGGGAAGAGCTTTTGTAATTCCTGAAGATGTAAAAGCATTGGCTCAGGATGTTTTAAGACACAGAATTGGTCTTACTTTCGAGGCAGAAGCAGAAGAAATTTCATCAGAAGAGATCATCAACAGGATCTTAGCTAAAATTCAGGCACCCTAATGAGTGAATTGGTAATAAGAAAAGCTGTTCAGGAAGATTGTGCTCCCATGCTGGAGCTGATCCGGGAGCTGGCAGAATATGAAAAGGCACTTCATGAAGTGACTATAAGTTTGGATGAGTTTATTGAGGACGGCTTCGGGAAATCTCCGGTTTGGGGAGCTTTTGTTGCTGAACTGAATAATGAAATAGTTGGGATTTCCCTATATTATGACCGGTTTTCGACCTGGAAAGGAAGAAGACTGTATCTTGAAGATCTGGTGGTAACTGAAAAAATGAGAGGAAAACAGATCGGAAAACTTCTGTTTGATGCCACTTTGGAATATGGAAAATCTAACCAGTACAGCGGAATGGTTTTTCAGGTATTAAACTGGAATGAACCCGCTATTAACTTTTATAAGAAATACAGCCCTAAATTTGATAATGAATGGCTGAATGTTTCGATTGAATTGAAAGATTAAAGTGAGAAGTAAGGAAGATGGGAGATTGAAGTGCAACCGAATCTCACAATACGCAACACATTTATGGAAATAAAAGATATTGTAAAAAAAGTAAAGCAGATAGAGATCCGTACCCGAAAGAAAACGGAAGCTTCACTTATGGGACAGTATCACAGTGCTTTTAAAGGACAGGGGATGACTTTCTCCGAAGTCCGTCCGTACCAGTTCGGAGACGAAATCAGAAGGATCGACTGGAACAAAACAGCCCGCTTCCGCGAACCGTTCGTGAAAGTGATGGAGGAAGAAAGGGAGCTGACCATGATGATCGTGGTAGATATTTCCGCCTCCATGGATTACGGAACCAAAGGCCAGCTGAAAAGGGAATATGTAGCAGAAATCGCGGCAAGTCTTGGGTTTTCAGCTGCCGGAAATAATGACAAAGTAGGACTGATCCTGTTTGCAGATAAAGTATATAAAGTGATTCCTCCCCAGAAAGGCAGAAAACATATTCTTTCTATTATCAGTAATATTCTGACGGCAGATTATGTTTCGGCTGTATCAAATATGGATAAGGCAATGGAATATATGATGGGGATTTTCAAAAGAAAGTCTCTCGTTTTTCTGTTCTCAGATTTTGAAGATCCTTATGATTCCAAAATGCTTAGGGTGGTTTCAAAAAAACATCAGCTCCTGGGAATGAGGATCTATGACGAAAAAGATAATGAAATTCCTGATGTAGGCTATGCTCTTCTGTATGATGCTGAAACAGGGAAAGAAGTCTGGGCCAATACTTCCAGTGCAAGATGGAGGTATACATTTGCTGAAGCCCAGAAGCAGAAAGTCCGTGCTCTGGAAGACGATTTTGCCACCAGCTCTGCCAGCTTTATGAATATGAGTACCGGTGCCGATTATTCTAAAATGCTGTATAATTATTTCCAGAAGAAGTAAATATCAATAACAAAGGCTCCGGCCTCAACTATTATTATTTGAAATTGAAAAAAATATTATTCATACTTTCTTTTTTAATCTGTGGAAACACTTTTTCGCAGTTATTATCTTCCAATCTGGAAAAGAAAACACTTGCCTTGGGTGAGGTCAACCGTTTGGTTATTAAAATAGACAATGTCCATGAACTGCAGGTGGTAGCTGCCCCTAAAAACGAACTCCTGCCTTTCCATTTTGAAGAAATTAAAGACAGCATCGGACAGAATCAGAATTCCTACGAAAGGAAAATTGAATTTTCAGTATATGAAGAAGGGAAATTTACCATTCCGGAGCTGGAATTTAATGTAGGAGGTAAAATTTTAAAAACCATTCCTTATGAAATTGATGTGGTAAATACCGCCCAAAAGGCAGATCAGATCAATGATATCATGAACAATAAGGAAGTAAAGCTTGAAGCAAAAGATTACTGGGAGCTTTATAAATTTTATATTCTCGCTGCTTTAGCGGGTATCGCTCTGATTATTGCCATCATTATGTTTATTAAATGGGGGAGGAAATCTAAAAGCTCACCGGCTGTTGCCACTAACCAGACTTTAAAGGAACTGGATTCCCTGAAAAAGAAAAAATATATTGAAGAAGGTGATTTTCGTTCGTTCTATGTTGAACTGATAGACATATCCAGAAAATTCATTGCCAAACAATATCATCTTCCGGCGGATGTTCTTCTTACAGATGATCTTATTGATGTCATGAAGAAAAACAATACCATTTCCCAGGAAAATGAAAAGACAGTGGAAGATGTCTTTTTAAGGGGAGATCTTGTGAAATTTGCCAAGACCTTTCCTGATCAGACTACCATGGAAAAAGATTTTGCAGATATCCGCGATTTTGTGAAGAGATCATCAAAAGATTTAGAATTTGAAAATTTGAGAAAGGATGCCTGATTTTGAATTTTACAGCCCCTGGTTCCTGTTGCTTTTTCTGCTGTTCATTCCTCTTTTTATTAAAGATGCGGGTGGAAAGCGGAAGAAAGGCATAAAAGTCCCTACAGTCCGGAATATGGAAGGCAGTGGGGGAATCCGTGCCGTGCTTGGCCTGCTTAAGTTTTCAAAATATATTATTCTTTCTGCACTGATTATTGCGATGGCCAGGCCGAGAACTTTTACAGTTTCCCAGGACCGGGATGATACCAAAGGCGTAGATATTATGCTTTCCATAGACGTTTCCCTGAGTATGCTGGCCAAAGACCTTAGTCCGGACCGTATTACTGCGTTAAAAGATATTGCCGTAAAATTTGTCCAGAAACGTCCGAATGACAGGATAGGAGTGGTAGCCTATGCCGCAGAAGCATTTACAAAAGTTCCGGTAACTTCTGATCATCAGGTGGTTATGGAAGAAATTAAAAACCTTAATTCTGCGGGTCTTGAGCCTGGAACAGCTATCGGAGAAGGGCTTTCTGTGGCGGTAAATCATCTTGTGAAAAGCAAAGCTAAAAGTAAGGTAGTGATTCTGATGACAGACGGAGTAAGCAATATTCAGAACGCAATTCCTCCTCAGCTTGCTGCAGAGCTTGCCAAAAACAATAATATAAAAGTATATGCCATTGGGATAGGAACCAACGGTTTTGCACTGATGCCTACTTCACAGGATATTTTCGGAGACCTTATTTTTACAGAAACAGAAGTTACGATTGACGAAAATACATTGAGAGAAGTAGCTCAGACTACAGGCGGAAGATATTTCAGAGCGACCTCCAACAGCAGCCTGGAAGAAGTGTATGATGAGATCAACCAATTGGAGAAAACTGATATCAAGGTTGCCAAACTGTACAACTATGACGAATATTTTAAAATTTTCCTTTGGATCGCATTGGGAATGCTGTTTTTTGATGCATTGTTGCGGTGGGTGTTATATAAATTTTTAAGCTGATGAATTGGTCTTTAGGAAATTACTGGTATTTATTTTTGCTGTTGCTTCTGCCGCTGCTGTCCTTCTTTCTGGTCCGTTTTCTGAGATGGAAAAAGAAAAAAAGAGAGATTTTCGCAGACAGCAGGTTTCATGACAGCTTGTTCGAAAAAAGATCCGGGTTTACAAAATTTTTTCCGGCTTTGTATCTTTTGGGAACGCTTTTCCTTATATTTTCGATTATAGATTTACTGAACGGTTCTGAGGAAGTGAAGACCAACCAAAGGCTTAATAATGTAATTTTTATGCTGGATGTCTCCAATTCTATGAATGCGGAAGATATTGATCCCAGCCGCCTTACAGAAGCAAAAAATCTGATGCTGGGCACGATGCAGAAGATGAAGAATGATAAGATAGGTATCGTGATCTTCGCCGGTGAATCCGTTTCTATTATGCCGCTTACCACAGATTACGGGACCGCTGAAACCTACATAAGTGCAGTAGAAACAAGCTCTATGAAAATCCAGGGAACTGATTTTCTGAAAGGAATGCAGGCTGCAGCAGAAAAATTTAAAAATGTAAGCAAAGGCTCAAGAAAAGTTATTCTGCTGAGTGACGGTGAAGATAATGAAGGAAATGATAATGCTGCCATAAGACTGGCTAATAAAGAGGGAATCACCATAACATCGGTAGGAATAGGAACGGATGAAGGGGCGCCGGTTCCGGAATATGTCTTTGGACAGCTGATGGGTTATAAGACCGATATGGATGGCGGAACGGTGATCTCCAAGAGACAGACGGAAGCCCTTAAAAAAATGGCAGAATCTACAGGAGGAGATTACGTAGACGGAAATAATATCAATGAAGCTCCTGATAAGATCATTGATGCTGTTAACAAAAAATATTCATCTGCACAGACTTTGGTAAAGTCTCAGAATGCCAATCACTATTATCAATATTTTTTAATAGTTTCTATTTTCTTTTTCTTTTTAATTTATATTTTGAATCCGAAAAAAGATTTCAACATTTAGTTTTTATACTTTGTTTATCAAGATTTTAAATAAGTACTTTAACCGAACTTTAACAAATAGAAGTCTGTTTATTAACATATAAAGGAATAATTTTGCAGGTAATGAATACTAAAATCATTTTTTTATCGTTTTTTATTGCTTTCTCATTCTCAAACACACTGTTGGGGCAGGAAAACTATAGAACTTTAGTGTATGAGGGTAATCAGAAATTTAACGGTAAGGACTATGACGGAGCGTCTTCCAAGTATATGGAAGCTGTAAAAGAAAATGAAAAAGATTTTACAGCTCATTATAACCTGGGAAATGCACTGTATAAAAGCAAAAAGTATGAAGAGGCTAAAGCAGAATTTGACAAGGCTCAGAAGCTTTCGCAGACTCTGCCGGATAAAACAGCCGCTCTTCATAATTTGGGCAATACCTACATGCAGATGAACCAGCCGGAAAAAGCAGCTGACTATTACAAGCAGGCTCTGAAGCAAAATCCATATAACGAAGCGACCAGAAAGAATTATGAAATTGCCAAGCTGAAAGAAAAAGAAAAAGAAAAACAGCAACAGCAGAAAAACGAACAGAACAATTCAGGAAAAGGCGGAGGAGGAAATGATCAGAATAAAAATGATGATCAGAAAGGTGACCAAAAAGATCAAAAACAGGATCAGGGTAATGGACAGCAGAATGAAGGGGAAAGCGACCAGGGAAATACTCCTAAGCAGAACCAGGAGAATGAAGGGAAAATGCCTAAGAATCTTGAAAATGCGATATTAGATAAAGTCAACGAAAAAGAAAAAGAAACCGCCAGAAAAATCTTAAATAAGAATTCTTATTCGATGCCCCAAAGCAACGAGAAAGATTGGTGATGCAGCATAAACTGATTTACATATTATTCCTTTTTGCATCCGTAATTTCTTACGGACAGGTCAATCTGTTTATGGAACCTGATAAATCAGAATATAACGGAAAGGATATTGTCAACCTTACGATTGTTTTGGAGCTTAATGGTATCGATCTTGAGCCACAAACCCGTTTTCAGCTTCCCGACCTCTCAAAATTTAATATTATAGGAAGCGGATCAATGACAAATACATTAATCGATCCCGCCACCAATACACTTATTACCCAGAAAATATCCAGAATTGCTCTTGAGCCCAAAAAGAAAGGGAAAATCAAGATTGGTTCCGTACTGGTAACAGTCAATAATAAGATCTACAAAACAGAACCTTTTGATATTAATATAAAAGAGATCATTGAAAGAAGGTCTCTTGCCAGCAATCTTGCCAGCGAAGTCTATCTTAATATGGAGATCGAGGACCGTGAGGTTTATCAGGATCAGGCTACAGTAGCTGTGTTGAGGGTGTATTCCAAAAACATGGACAATTTCAGAAAGGTGAAAGATGTTCGTCTTCCGCGCCAGGAAAATCTTAATGTACATCCTATAAACTTAAACAAATCGGAGATAGATCCTTCGGGTGCCGGAAATATGGCTTCCCAGGTGGTCGCAGTATTTATGGTATTTCCTAACGAATCAGGGTATGTAGATGTTCCATCGGTTTCGGCATCAGTAAGCTCTTATTCGAATAAAAATAAAATTGTTTCCAACAGAGTAAAGCTTAATGTAAAAAAACTTCCGGAGGGATCCCCTGAATATTTTAAAAATGCAGTAGGTAATTTCAAGGTGACTGTATATAATGCATCAAAGGATAAAATAGAAGTTAACAAGCCTATCAACGTTATTGTTAAAGTTTCAGGAGAAGGAAATCTTCCCGATATGCATCTTCCCAAGATTATTTCATCTCCGGATTATGAAGTCTTTGCCCCTAAAATTACATCCAAAGTGGCTCCCGGAACCACAGGGATGAAAGGAGAGATTTTGGCTAACTATGTAATTATTCCTAAAAAAGCAGGTGCTATTTCGATCCAGACCGAGCAGTTTGCATTTTTTGATCCGGCCAGCCGCGAATATGTAGATCTTGGAAATAAAACCCTTTCCCTGAATGCATTTTCTCATGATCAGATTCTGGAATCCCGTACCACAGTTGAGAAGGTAAACGAATACACCAACACGCTTTTGGAAACGGTAAATACTCCTGTTCTGAAAACAACAACATTTAAAGTAAAGGAAAAAAGTAAATTCCACTGGAATATTCTTTTAACCAATATTTCCATTCTTATCGGGTTATTTATTATGTACCTGTTATTTAAGACATGGCAAAAAAAACGAACGTTAGTTAAAGAAACAGCATCTCCGAAACCACTTGGCTCTGTCGCTGAAACCGAAAAACAGATAAGAGAAACGCTGAAAACGGATATCGACGATTATTTCAGCTATCTTGAGAATCTAAAAGATAACGGAGATTATCAAAAGTTCTTTGATACCCTGGAAGAGATGGATATGGATGTCAGAAAACAGTATTTCCAAAGCTCTTCACAGGATTTCAGAGTATTCCTGGAAAGTTATAAAGGACTTTCTGTTGCAGAAGAATACAGAAATTTGCTTCAGAGGATTCAAATGGAAAAATACTCACCTCTGAAATCAGCAGAAGGAATGGAGGAACTTCTAAAAACAGTTGTTGATTTGTATTCAAGGATTAGCAAATAGTCATTTTTTTTTCATATTTTTGCGAAATTATTAATACAAAGAGATGGAAATATTTAATGATTTTTCTATTAAAGAGATCGTTACCTGCTTTATGGTTCTTTTTGCCGTAATCGATATTATTGGTTCTGTTCCTATTGTGGTAAGCCTTCAGCAGAAGTTTGGGCAAATAGAAGCGGGGAAAGCTTCCATTACTGCCGGTGTCATTATGATTGTTTTTCTTTTCGTAGGAAACAAAATTCTTAAGCTGATCGGGGTAGATGTGAATTCCTTTGCCATTGCCGGAGCTTTTGTGATTTTTATCATAGCCCTTGAAATGATATTAGGTATTGAGATCAACAAAACTACCGAAGCAAAGGCTGCATCCATTGTCCCTATTGCATTTCCACTGGTTGCAGGAGCCGGAACCCTTACAACAACCTTATCTCTCAGAGCTGAATTTCATGATATTAATATTATTTTGGGGATTATTCTCAATACAATTTTCGTATATTTGGTGCTGAAATCAGCGAAATGGCTGGAAAACAAAATGGGGGAGGCTACCCTGTCTATTCTTCAGAAGGTTTTCGGGATCATCCTTTTGGCTATTTCAATAAAATTATTTACCGCAAACTTTGCCCAATTGGTGCTGAACTATATTAATTTTTAAGAATCATGCAGAAGTTTTATAAAGTATTTCTAGTTGTGTTTATCGTTTTTATTGCCATCAATCTTTATGCATTGGACTGGCAGACAGACCTTTTATCAGAAGATAACCTGAAGTTTATATTTTCAATTGCTTCAGCAGTTCTTGGCCTGATTTTGCTTTTTGTACTGGATACATGGAGCAGGATTGGAGTGAAAAAATAATTTAAAAATTACATTATTTAATATATAAAACCTCTTTCATTGGAAGGAGGTTTTTTGTTTGAGAGAGGTGGCTTCGGGAGCCTCAGCCACCAGTAATAGATACGAATTTTTTATATTGGATTGATAATAAGGATAAGAATAAGTAGGTGGCTGAGGCTCCTGAAGCCACCATTGCCTGTATTAAGAAACCACCAGGTTCTTTAAAACAGCTTCCGACTTCAGTTCCGTTTCCCGCCATTCTTTTTCAGGGCTGCTCAGGGCAGTAATGCCACCGCCTACAAATACGTGTACAGAATCTTTGTAGAGCCTTGCACACCGCAGGTTGACAAAATACATGATATCTTCATCCGTTTCCACTTTAATAAATCCGGAATAGAGTTCGCGGGGAAATTTTTCAAGTTCCTGAATACTTTTTTTACAGAAGTCCTTTGGAATACCGCAGACTGCCGGGGTAGGGTGGAGATCACTGATAAGGCTGTCCAGATCTTCAGGCTTGATATGAGCTTTAAAATCTGTCCTGAGATGTTTGATATTTCCTGAAATATGGTCGTAGGTATTTGATACTTCTATGTTTCCGGAATAGTTTTTAAGCGTATGGTGAATATAGGAAGTGACAGGTTTCTGCTCTTCAATTTCTTTTTCTGTCCACGCTTCGGATACAGGAAGGGTTCCTGCAAGGCTCATGGTTTCAAACTCATGGGTTGCCTTGTTGAATTTTCCCAGAGTCTCTGAAAAAGCTCCCATCCAGGCATTCTGGCTGTCGTTGAAAATATATCTGAATGCATTAGGGTAGGATGCACATAGTTTTTTAAAACTTTCTTTGAAATCTATCCGGTTGAAATCTTTGAATATTTTCCTTCTTGAATATACCAGTTTTGGAAGCTGATGGTCTTTAATGACATGAATAACCTGATGAAGTCTGTTGATATAGTCTTCTTTTGTTTCTGCATTGAAAAAGCTCTCATCTTGCAGCAGTGTTTCATTGGTAATGGCGGCCTGTTCAAACTGCCCTGAAGCATTGATAATACTGCCTTCGAAACTAATCTGTCTCAACAGGTCAAAAGAATGAAAACTGACGGATTCCCCGTTGGTCTTCGGATCAGTGGAATATAATGTTTCGTTGAAAGGAAGTTTGAAATAAATCATGGGTTATGGATAGGTTTTGAAAATCATCGCCCGGAAATACAGTAGGAAATTCCCAAGTTGATTTTCCTTTCAGCAAAGGTATTACTAGTCTTAAAACTGTCAAAATTAAAAGAGCTGTTTTTAACTAAATTTTTCACATAAGCGCATTAAAAAAGACCCAAATTTTTTGAGTCTCTTATTTTTTGTTGATATTCTGAATTATCTCAGAAGAATATTGTTTGTCATCGTAGTATGGTTGATGAGTACCCCTTTTTCATCCCTGATCTCAATTTCGGAAACATGCATGGTCTTTCCTTTTCTGATGAATCGTGCTGTAGCTGTTACAATCCCGTCTTTTTTACTTTTCAGGTGGTTGGAATTGATATTGGTTCCTACCCCGTAATATTTGCTGCCGTCAATAAACATATTGGACAGGCTTGAACCCAAGGTTTCAGCAAGCACACAGCTCGCTCCTCCGTGCAGGATCCCGAAAGGCTGGTGTACCTTTGGCTGTACCGGCATGGTAGCCGTTAAAGTTTCATTTTCAACGTCAATATCGATGAACTGTATTTCAAGCGTTTTTGCTAATGTTATATTGTCTCCCCAGTTGTTTAAGAACGTAAGGAGCTCTTCTTTAGTCTGACCTTTCATTTTATAAGTGATAAATAATGAATGATAAATGATTATCTAAATGGGTAAGTAATTTTGTTCTAACTTCTAACTTCTAACTTCTAACTTCTAACTTCTAACTTCTAACTTCCTCCTCGCTGCCCGTTCCCATAATATTCGGGTTCCAGTTTGCCGGTATTTTAGGAACAATATCATTTTTTATATAATAATCCTGAATTTCCTCCATGATCTCGGAGAAAGGAACTGAAGCGATCCTTTCGTAAGGTATGGTATACCCTAAATACACAATATTTCTTTTAAAATCACCTGCAGCAAGAACAATTGGTACTTTTGCAGCCAATGCCATATGATAAAATCCCTTTCTCCACTTCGGAACCCAACTTCTGGTACCTTCAGGAGTGATTACAAGGCTGAAATCTTCTTTTTCGAACTGTCTGGCAACAAAATTTACCAGGTCATTTTTCTGGCTTCTGTCGATGCCAATACCGCCAAGTCCTTTTACAAGACTTCCGTACCATGCTTTTGTATGGGCATCTTTGATAATGATTTTTAATGGTTTTTCCAGAGACCAATAGGCAAGATTTCCTAACAGATATTCCATGTTGTGTGTATGGGGTGCAACCACAAGGATACATCGGTCCAGACTTTTAGCATCACCCTGCAGGACAACTTTCCAGCCTAGCATCTTTAACATAAATTTACCTATCAGTTTTTTCATATATCTTTAGATTAAAAACAAAAAGTATAACCAAACAGGTTATACTTTACAAATATATTGAAATATTATCGCTCTTAAAACAAACCGCTTATTAAATCTACGATTTTCATTACAATTTCTAGTGCAACTTGTACCATGGTTAAGGTGTTTTTTAATGATTTGGTTAATTATTTTTAACTATACGAATGTATAACATTTTTTTAACATAGCGAACTAAATAATAATATTTTTTCTGATTTCTGAGAGAAGAAGAGTGTGAATTTCAAACGGTTGCCTTCCATTCACACCTTCTGCACTCTCTGAAGTTAATTATTTAGTTTGTATGGAAATTTCGTCTTTTCCGTCTTTAATTTTGATGTCTACATTTTTGTTTGCTTTTTTAAGCGTAGACTTCATAGAATCAATTACCTGGTCGGCCTGAGAATTCGGAACTTTTTTACCATTGATAATGATGCTGTCTTTGTCATTAGAGTTATATTCTATGGTAGAACCGTTGACAGAAATCTTATTCTTTTCTATTCTGATATTACCGTTCTCATCCTCATCCTGATTCTGCTCGTCATCATTGATGCCGTCTCCGTTCAGATCTCCGTCAAAATCCATTTTGTCTTTTTTCAACGGAATTACTACTGCATTTTGAGGAATTACCAGTTCGTAATTAATACTGTAATCTCTGAATCTGTGCTCATAAGGATATTTAATATAATTTGGAAGAATTACTTTATTGTTAACAATTTCTACCGGAACATTTACATTAAGAGGAAGATTATATCCTTTGGCTTCTTTCTTAATAATCAGGTAAGGTGTTTTAATATCTGCTTTTCTTGTAACTTCTACATGTACCCAGTCTTTTTCAAACACAGAGACTTTGTCAGAGTAAAGATCATCATCGTATCCTGTAAAGTTTTGTGGAATAGATATCTGTTTCAAATCTACATACAAACTATCAGAAGTTGTATTAATAGAAATCTCTTCGGTATCTTCCTTATGTCCTTTCAGAAACATTTCTTTTTTCGCCATACTAATTCCGAAATAAGTGGAGAATGCAATTAATGCAAGGAATAATGCTCCTAAAACCCATCCTGTATTTCTTAATTTAGTTTTTGGTGAAATAAGTTTGATACTTAACAGTGCGAATATCATTGCAGGAATTAAACTTCCAATAATGATCATTGCCATCAGTATATATTTCATGTTTCCGTCATCAAACAAATAATTCATATGATTGATAGGAGGAAAATCATTATTTCCCATAAATCCAAATGCTACAAATGCACCTAATAAACTTCCGAATGCCATTAATGCGAAGATTCCTCCCAGGATATATCTTATTACATTCCAGATTCCGCTTCCAGCATTGTTGATATATGGTTTGTTTTCGATGTAAATTTCTCCGACTCTCTGAGTAGATTCGTTGGCAAATTGAACCAACTTATTAGACTCATTCTTAAGATTGTCGAAGTTCATAGGCTTTCCCTTCATTTTCAGGAAATCTGCAGCTGTTTCTGCTTTTGGAAGTACGATCCAGAGAATTACATAAAGAAGGCCAATCAGTGAAGAAGAAATAGCAGCTGTGAAGATTCCCAATACGAAGATTCCCAGCCAGATAGCTCTCATTGCGGTAATGTCCATTCCTACATAATAAGCAAGTCCTGCACATACCCCGGCGATTTTTTGTCTTTCAGGGTCACGGAACAATTGCTTTTTATCTGTATATTCAGTACCTGAAGTGTGGGTCTTTTTAGAGTTTTTCTCAGAAAAATAAGCTTCTTCCTGCTCTTCGATCTTTTCAGGGGTTCCGATTTGTGCAATTACTCTTTCTACATCAGAATCATTTACAACTTCACGTTTTCCTAAAGAATCTCTGAAGATTTCTACCATTCTTATTTCTATATCATGCATTACCTCCTCCTCCTCTGAAGCATCCAATGAGCTTCTCAGTGCATTCAGGTAATCGCTGAGCTTTATATATGCGTGTTCTTCTATAGTGAAAGAAAAACCTGCGAGTCCTATTGAGAGTGTCTTGTTCATAGCTTTGTTTTTTAATTTTTTTGAGTAATTTGGTTTACTGACGCCGTCAGCTCTGCCCAGGTATTTTGAAGTTCATCCAAGAAAAGCTTTCCTTTTTCTGTAATCTGGTAATATTTTCTTGGTGGTCCTCCTGTAGATTCTTCCCATCTGTAGGAAAGGAACTCGCCGTTTTTCAGTCTTGTAAGGAGAGGATAGAGGGTTCCTTCCACTACATCCAGTTTTCCTTTTTTAAGTTCATCGATAAGGTCGGAAACATACATTTCACGATGGTTGATGAGACTTAAAATACAGAATTCCAGAATTCCTTTGCGCATTTGCGCTTTGGTATTTTCAGTATTCATCTTTAATAAGTTTTGTTAATTAGTTATAGTTTCAGAATAATGTTCCTAGCTAGATGAACCTATTCCGATTTTACATTACAAAGATATGTAATTAAAATGGTAATATGCAATACAAAGTAGTGAAATTTTTTAAATAAATGGTTTAATGTATTGATTTTCAGATTAATAAATTTTAAATTGAAATTTATATATTTTAAAATAAGTTTAAAATCAACCGAAAAAATAACAAATTGTGACTGATGATTCGTATTTTTGCTCTCAATTGTACGGATTTCAATTAATGTACACCAAATGATAAATACATTTTTATTTTACCGGTCTTTATATACGCTGCTGTTGCTCGGGCCTGTGTGCTTCGGGCAATATCGTTTTGCCATTGAAGATGCATCCAAGAAGTATAATGCAGAGGTTACCGTTGAAGAATGTCAGACCGATGCCTGCAGGAATAAAGCTGCTATCATACTGTTCAGTAAAAGTGGAGAGAAGCTGCAGACTCTTGCTTCCGGAGATTTTATCATGTATTTTAAAGAAGGAATAAAGCCGTCCAACACTGGTATAGTAACACTAACTCACGAAATGGTCCACGATGATCCTCTGGTTTTTGGAGATTTTAATTTTGACGGGACAGAAGATGTAGGCATAAGAAACGGTAGTGGCGGAAACTATGGCAGCGCTTCCTTTGATGTGTATGTTTTTAATTCCACGAAGAAACAATTCGTCCTGAGTAAAGAACTTACTGAAATTGCCAGTTCCTATCAGGGAATGTTTGATGTAGATCCCAAGCGGAAACGATTGACCACTTATGCCAGATCCGGGGCTTCCTTACATTACACCTACGAATATCAGGTGATTCCCAATAAAGGATTAGATCTGGTTTACGAAAAAATTGGAGATTTCAGTGAAGAACCTCCAAAAGTAACCATCAGAGAAAAGATTAATAACAAGTGGGTGGTTAAAAAATCAACCGAATATTAATAGTATAATAAATAGAAATGAGAATACAGAAGGAGATCGATTTTATCCTGGCAGTTGATGCCCTGAAAAACGTACAGAGAAGAAATTATAATGCCGATGATTCAAGAAGGGAAAACACAGCCGAACACTCATGGCAGATCATTATTTTGGCGCAGATCCTTTATCCATATGCTAAAAACCGTGCAGATATTGATCTTTTAAGAGTTATAAGAATGCTTTCTATTCATGATTTAGTGGAGATAGAAGCAGGAGATACTTTTCTTTTTGATGAAAAAGCGATGGTAGGGAAATTTGAAAGGGAAAAAATTTCAGCGCAGAAAATCTTCGGAATCCTGGATGAACCTTTACGGACCGAGTTTTTTGAATTATGGCTTGAATTTGAGGAAGAAAAAACACCGGACGCTATTTTTGCCTGTTCCATTGACCGTATCATGCCGTTTATCTTAAATTCTCACACTTCAGGAAAAAGCTGGACGGAAGCAGGTGTTACTGAAAAGCAGATCAGAAATATGCTGGAAAATGCTATTAGAAGGGCATCAGATGAGATGGGAGAAGCTTTTGAGACATTACTGATCCGAAGTTTGGATACTGACAAAGTTGTCCGGTAGATTTATCTCAAAGCAAAACTGAGATGTTTAAATTGCTGTTTTTTAAGATAAATAAAGGCCTTTAACTTATCAATGCAATACAATTTTTATAAATACAATTGTATTTATACCTTATAAATAGTTTCGGGCGGCCAAAGGCCCCCCGAAACAAATTTTTTAAATTATTAAGATATGTTTTTTAAACTCATCAATAGCCACAAAAGTAAAATCACCTACAATTGCTCTTTCTCTTTCATAAGAGTACATCTGCTCTGTATAGATTTCTACATTCACTTTCATACTTGTTTTTCCGACATAGGATACCTTTCCGATCAGTTCTACAATAGTTCCTGCGGGAATAGGCTTTTTAAAATCAATTTTATCGCTGCTTACCGTTACCACTCTTTTTCTTGCAAAACGGGTTGCCGTGATAAAAGCTACTTCATCCATCAGCTGCATGGCAGTACCTCCGAAAAGAGTATCATAATGATTGGTAGTGTTGGGGAAAACCGCTTTAAAAATGCTGGTTTCGGATGCTGCAATTCTTTCTTCTGTAGTCATATTTCATTATTAATTAATGCGAAATGAAATAGATCAAAATAACAGAACAGTGACAGGAATTATAGGAATTCCTGAAGCAGTCCATCAGATCAATAAACTTCAAATCGCGAAAGTTTCTTGTTTAAAGAAATAGGCAGGTCTCCTGACTTGTAACATCTTTTATCTCCTTCCCGTGCCCTGCACAGTGGATCCTTGATAAAGATTTCAGTTACTTACAGTTGCGCGACAGTCCGTGATTTTCACACGGTTCCCTTTTAATCTGCGTTAAGCAGAACCAGTTTCTGTGATGAATTAGCGTTAACTTTTTCAGTGCAAAAATAAGAATATTAAAGTGAAAAACGACAATTATTCCGGACTATTGTAGATAATCTGGCTCATCACGCGTCCTTCCTTGATGGTCCAAAGCGTGACATATCTGTTCTCATCCGAGCCGTTGATCATATAAAGATAAATATGATCTTTGTCAAGAGCCGTTACTCCGACATTATTAAAATCCATGGTAGGCTGGAACATATTTTTAATAGCTTCCCTTACAAATACAGAACCTCTTCCCGGCTGCTGAACTCTGATGGATTTAATCTCCGTCATACCTTCCGGAAGCCCGCTTTTGATCCCCCAGGGCTTTACTTTATCAATCGTAAGGATCTTTCCATCAGCATCTTTTTCCTGCTTTCTATAACCGGCATTGGATGGATAAACATCAATAACTACCTTGGTTCTCTGTGAAGTAGGTATTTTCGGATTACTGTTGTCTGTGAAGATCAGTGATTTTCCGTTCTTGGATTTAGAAGGGGTAAACTGAGGAAGCTGGTCTATAAAGGCAATACGCTCCTTGTTGACCATTCCTTCCTTCTCAAGATTCTCATATCTCACAAAAGGTTTTTCATCATCCTGTTTTTCAGGATATTTTATCCATACCCATTCCGTTTCTCCCGGAGCAGGTTTTACATAAACAAATACATCACCTTTACGCATCCGGATCTTATCTACAATTTTTCTGTAGTCATCCTTGTGGACACGCACGTTGGCATAGCCTTCTTCAGCTTTTACAACACCAAAAGGAACTTTATTCTGTCCTTTGACAAATGCTAAGGAAAAAAGACTGAAAGCGGAGAGGTACAATGCTTTGTTGATGGAAATCATTTGATGAAATTTTTGATCCCTCAAATATATAAATTAAATGTTTTTTTGTTTAATAAAATACAATGGTATTTAATTAAAATGATAAAATTCTTAATTTTTAGGAAGATAATTAAATTGTTGCAGTTCTTTAAGATCTTTTACCTTTCTCAGATAAGTGTCCGAGAGAAGATAAGTATCATCAGCCATATTTAGAATGCTCATATAATTATGATCGGAGATGATGATTCCTTTGTTTGGTGTCTGGCTTTTAATAATTATTTCCATTTCGTCAACGGCTTTTGGGGAAATTCCGCTGAAAGGTTCATCCAGTATCACAAACTCTGAATCAGAATAGGTGATAATCAATGTTTCAACAATTTTTTTCTCACCGCCTGAAAGGTTTCTTGAGGTTTTATTTAAAAAAGGCTGTATCATTTTTAGGTCGTAAAGCTTTTCTGTATTTTCCCGGGTACAGAATAAAGGAATAAGCTTTCTGATTTTGCATTCTTTCGGAAGAAAAGAGGATCGCTGTGGCAGATAGGTGATTTTATTTTTCCTGTCGGATTGGTTTTTAAGAATGGTGTCATTAAGTTTGATAAACTGTGTATCGCCTTTAATTGTTCCAAAGATGATTTCTAATAGGGTCGATTTTCCACTGCCTGACGGGCCGAGAATACCTGTAGTTTTTCCGGTTTCACAGCTCAAATAAATGTCCTGCAGGATTTTTCTTCCACCAAAAGATTTGGTGACACTGTCAATGTGCAGCCTACTCATAGGAATTTGGCGGCAATTTTAATAATTAACTTCCCCACAAAAACCATTTTGAAAATCCAAAGTTGGCATAAAAAAAGTATTCATCTTTAAGCCTTATATCATAAATAAAGAAGTGGAGAAGAGGAAAGACCAGAAAAAAGCACAGACCAAAATTTTCAATATTGAATTGACTTAAAAACAGAATCAAAAAAGAAAATAAGACGGCAGGAATTATTAATTTTCTATAAAAAATCCAAAGTACCGTAAGGCTTTTAATCATAATTCAAAAATAATAAAAATTTCATCTGCATATTTTATGTTTAAATATATCACAGCTGTTTATTGTTAAAAAAAATAACGCTGAAAAAATCAGCGCTATTTTTATAAGTTTTAAGCTGTAAATTCACAAATCATCAGATCCTTTCCAGCTCATCTGCATTAATTGTCGTTTTAAAAGTCCCGTAGTTCACGATCACTTTATTCTTGGAAATTTTCTCAATGGTTCCTACACTGGTACTTCCCGGAATACGGACACGCTGACCTTCTTTCATCCAGACGGCACGGTCGGTTTTACGTTTTTCTTCCAGCTTTTCATTGGTTTCAGCAATCTTCTCGATTACATCTTCCTTTTTAAGCTGTTGTGTGATCTTTCTTTTAACAACCTGAAGACGTTTTGATTCATCTTTATCAGCGCCTATTTTTCTGAATTTTTCCTGTTCCAGCAGTTTCACAAAGTCCTTTACAACGTCTTTTCTCGATTTGCCCTTTACATAGCTGTCGATAAACGTTTCAATCTTATTTCCAAACTGAAGCTTTCGGTGTTCTTCTTCATATAGTTTTTGGAAGCTGAAAAGCTTTTGCTGCAGCTGCTCGTTCAGCTTCTGAAGGTTGTCGCGTTTGTCTTCCACAGATTCCTTTCTTTCGGCAAGATCGGTTTTCAGTTTTTCAACCTCAAATTTTTCCTGCTGAAGTTTTACGATCGTCTTATCAAGATTGACAATATCATGTTCCACCTTCTTTTTGGCGGCATGAATGATAAATCTCGGAATCCTGTTCTTCTCAGCTACTTCAAAGGTAAATGAGCTTCCTGCCTGTCCTACTTCCAGCTTATACATCGGTTCCAGTGTCTCCTCATCAAAAAGCATCGCTGCATTTTCAGCATTCGGAAGCTGTTCTATCACCAGTTTTATATTCGTATAGTGGGTGGTAATGATGGCGAAACTCTTTTTGTCATAGAAATATTCCATGAAGCTTTCCGCAAGGGCACCCCCAAGTTCAGGATCTGATCCGGTTCCGAATTCATCAATTAGCAAAAGTGTGTTGGCATCAGCTTCACGGATGATCCCGGACATTTTTTTAAGTCTTGACGAGTAGGTTGACAAATGATTTTCTATCGACTGATTGTCACCAATATCCGTCATAATCTTTTCGAAGAAGAACATTTCAGACCTTGGATGTACCGGAACCAGAATTCCGCTCTGGATCATCAGCTGAAGCAACCCAACGGTTTTCAGGGTGATGGATTTTCCTCCTGCATTAGGTCCCGAAATACAGATAATCCTGTTGTGGTCCGTCAATGACAGGCTTTGAGAATGAATCGTTTTGTTTTCAGCTTTATTCCTGAGCCATAACAGCGGATGGTACGCGTCTTTAAGTTTTAATGTCCTGTGACGGTTGATCTTCGGAAGTATTCCGTTGACAAGCTCAGCAAATTTAGCCTTTGCTCTTGTAAGGTCCAGGTCAAAAATATAGATCTGGTATCTCCAGAGCTGGGGTTGGAATTCCGCCAGTTCAGCAGTCAGTTTTCTGAGAATCTTGTCTATCTCCTTTTTCTCTTCCTCTTCACTTTCACGCAGCTTAAAATAGTGCTTTACAACGCTGTCCGGCTGGATATAAGTGATAGATCCTGTTTTTGAAATTCCTAAAACCCTTCCTGCCACTCTTTTCTTGAATCCGGATTTTACAGCTAAAACCCGTTGATCTTCAATAATGGTTTCGCGGATGTCATCCAGAAAATCGCTTTGTCCGTAATTGAACAGTGCACGGTTGAAATTCTCCTGAATTGCCTTTTTAGCATGTTGGATTTCAGCTCTGAGCTCTTTTAAAATAGGAGACGCATCACTTTTTACTTCCCCAAAACGGTTAAAGACCTTATCAATCTTATCAATGATTTCTTTTTTGAATTCCAGCACAGAAACATCACCTATCAAAGTAGGGAAGGTTTCGGGCATGGTCGGGAAAAACTTCTGAAGTTTTCCTATCTGTTCAGTTAAGGTTTTTATTTTAATGAAAGCACTGTTTTCCAGACGGTAATTCTCGATCAGCATTAATTTCAGCTCACTTTCGATATCTTCATATTCATCGAACGGAATTGCATTTGAACTTTCAAAACTCGAAAGATATTCCGATGTTTTTTTCAGTAAAAGTTCCGCCTCGTCAATTTCCATGGGACGAAGTTGAAGAATTTTTTCTCTCGTTTTCGGAGAATACGCAAATGGAGAGATCTCCGCGAGCAATTGCGGAAACTCTAATTCGTTTAAATCTTCTTTATTTATATACACACTGCAAATTTAGTGAGAAAATGTGATTATTATGTATATTTGAGATATTTACGAAATTAATGATTGAAACAGCCCGGTTAATATTAAAAGAAATAAACGAAAGCCACGTAGAAGACATCCTGAAGATTAGAAGCAATGAAATAATTAATCAGTTTGTGAAAAGGATTTCTCCAAAAACAAACTACGATGCTTTGCAGTTTATTTTAACGATTAAAGAAAGAACCCAAAATAATCAAACGCTTTATCTGGGAATCACCTATAAAAATCAGCCTGATCTTATTGGAACTATCTGCCTCTGGAATTTTTCTGAAGACCGGAAAACGGCTGAGGTCGGCTATGAATTACTGCCGGACTATCACAGAAAAGGAATTATGTCTGAAGCCTTAAAAGCTGTTTTAGATTACGGATTCAATAATTTACATCTGCAGGAAATTTTAGCTTTTACCAGCAGATACAATGAAAATTCGAAAGGACTCCTTTTGAAACATCATTTTATTTTGGAAGAAGGCAGAACAGATGAAGGTTTTCCTGACAATATTATTTTTAGTTTAAAGAAAAGCAATTAATTGATTTCCCTACAGACTGCATTTGTTTTAGCATATGAAAAATGAAATAAAATCATTAACCGGGCTTAGGGGGATTGTTGCGTTATGGGTTACATTTTTCCATTTCAGTTACTTTAGAAGTTTTTGGATTCAGTCAGTGAATGGGAAGGGGTATGTAGCAGTAGATATTTTTTTTGTACTGAGTGCCTTTCTCCTTGCTGTATCCTATTCGGGGAAATTTCATCATCTGACTTTTGACGGAGTGCAGAGGTTTTATAAAAAAAGAGTTAACCGGATCTATCCCGTCTATTTTTTGTCCGTTGTTTTTATCATCCTTTTTATCGTAAAAGATCCTTCATGGTCTGAATTTTTAGTTAATGCAGCACTTCTGCAGTGTTTTTTTAATCCCAATTATTCATTAAATGAAGTGTACTGGTCATTGAGTACAGAATGGATTTGTTATCTGATATTCCCTTTTTTGCTATGGAGCATACTTAAATTTAAAATAAACAGTTGGTTCCTGATCATAGCAGGTTTAGCTTTAAGAGGTATTGTTACTTATCTGCCGGACATGTATTTTGATAATGCGCCGCTTGAGATAGACAGATCCTCGCAATACCTGGATGTCGTTTTTGGAGTGAGTTCTTTAGTGCGAACGGTGTCTTGCTATTTTATAGGAATCGGGATTGCATTTTTACCGGAAATAAAAATAAAGAAGAGCAATTTTTTTGTTTATGGTGTCGTTATTCTATCCTTTTTACTGCTTTACACCGCAAGAGGCTTATTCTTTATTCCGTTGTTGTCAGCAGTTATTATTAAGCATCTTTATTCAGAAAAAAGAAGTTTTGTCAAAAGCTTTTTAGAAACAAAGGTCATTTACTTTTTAGGAAATATTTCATATTCATTATATATTATCCATTATATTGTAAGGAGACAGAAAATAGTCATTGTAGATTCCTATCATCTCAATAATTTTCTTCTGATTGGATTTTCTATTCTACTGTCTTATTTTTCCTATCTTCTTATTGAAAGAAAGGTGAAAATATTTAAAACATAGCTCATCCAGCCATTTCAATAACCATATTATCCTACCGGATTTGGTCATCTAGGAATTAAAGAATATTTTTGTAATATAGTTTCCAGCAAAAGAAAATTATATCATATTAAACATCAAATTATCATATCAATCCCATGACCTGGACAGAAGTTTTAGCCCCGATAAAAAACACAGAATATTTTACCAGCCTTTGGGAAAAAATAAAGGAAGAATATGCGACAACCCAAGTATTTCCTCCTAAAAGTCAAATATTCAGAGCATTGGAAATTACACCTTTCGAAGAGGTAAAGGTGGTGATCATCGGTCAGGATCCTTATCATAATGATTATCAGGCTAATGGTTTGTGTTTTTCCGTTTCGGAGCAGGTAGCGGCACCTCCTTCCCTTAAAAATATTTTCACAGAATTAAAGAATGACCTGGGAATCATAAGAACATCAAAAGAACTAGATGACTGGGGAAAACAGGGTGTTTTACTACTGAATGCCACTTTAACCGTCCGCGCCCATTCACCGAATTCCCATAAAGATTTAGGCTGGGAAAAATTTACAGATTTTATCATTAAGGAAATTTCAGATAAAAAAGAGAATGTCGTATTCGTACTTTGGGGAGCTTTTGCACAGAAAAAAGCCGAACTCATTGATCCGGCTAAGCATTTTATTCTAAAATCGGCGCATCCGTCACCATTTTCTGTACATAGAGGCTTTTATGGGAGCAAACCCTTTTCAAAGATCAATGAATATCTTGTTTCAAAGGGGAAAGAGCCTATTTCTTGGTAGAATTGGATGCTGCATCAGCGTTTGTAATTTTGATTCCGATCCTGTATTTTCCATTCAGATCTTTTCCTCCTGCTTCAGCTTTCCGGGAAGGCGTTACTTCTTCCAGTGAAATGGTATATCCGTTGAATTCTGCTGACTTATGGTAATCTCGTCCCGTGTTATCCATGGTAGCAAGGTTTAAAACCATAGGGCGGGTATAGGTTCCCATTACTTCTACCTGTGCTACAGCAACTCCTGCCCAAATACATGCTACTCCTTCAGGACAGCGGCTGTCTTCAGAAATGCCTTTGAAGGTCACATTCATTTCATACTCTTTAAGGAATTTATTTTCCCCCTGATTAAAATAAATGATACCCTCTTTCTGTAATTCCGGTTTGGTTCCTGAAGAATTGGAAGCTGTTCCGGCAGCTGATTCCGGAGTCTTTGTTTTCTTTTGGGCATTGCATCCTGCTAAAGTGAGCATTCCCAGACTGAATATGATGGCTTTATGGAACATATTTTCTCTTTTTTAAATAATATCAAGCATATCTAAAACTACTACCAAAAACATTGCCACACCTACCACAAGACTAAAGCCTGTTCCGTAAATGAAGCCGATAAACGCGCCTTTAGTAGACTGTAATGCCTTATTCATATCCTTACTGTCGTGAAGAAGTTCCCCGATAAATACCCCGGCAAACATTCCTATCAGGAATCCTAAAGGAATAGGAATGAAAATTCCTACAATGGTTCCGATGATTGATCCGATACTTCCCCAGCGCGTTCCGCCGTATTTCCTGTTGGTCTTTGCAGGGATTACGTAACTTAAAACTACAGAAACTGCAGTGAGGAGCCCAAATGCCCAGATATAGATCATCGGCAGATCGGCATCTGTCCCGAATTTGTAAATTAAAAGCCCGCAGATGCTTAGCACAAGCCCCGGAAGTACAGGCAGGAAAGTTCCCAGCATTCCGAGAACCAATAAAATAAGACAGAGAATATTAATTAAGGTAGTATCCATTCTTTTAAATTATCAATGCAAGATAGGAAAAAAGAAAACTTGCAGAAGCCTTTTTAATATTTGGGATGAAAATTGATTGTCAATAGTAAGATCATCATACTTAATTTATAAATTTGCTGTAATGAAAGACGAAATACAAGACACTAAGAATTTTTTACAGGAAATTAGTGATCAGCTATACATCTATATCAGCCAGGTAACGCCAGGCGGAATGGATTGGATTGTTCATATTGTTATCAAGCTGGCGCTTTTGTGTGCCGTGTTTTTAGTGGTAGATTTTGTTTTTAAATTTGCGATCAATTTTATTTTCAGATTTTTCCGGAATGATGAAAAATATCCGGTTATCCGGTCAATTTATCAGTCTAAGATCTCCAATTCTGTGGCTCATTTTGCGGCGCTTCTGGTGGTAGGAGGAATACATCCTTCCATATTTCCTGCAACGGCACTTCCTAAAACCAATATTTTTATCAACAGAACTATCAATTTGGGGCTTGTGCTTATCCTTGCCGGAATGCTTTACAGGTCATTAACGGGTTTCAGGAATTATTTTACCATAAAGCAGGACTTTTATAAAATCATGGCACTGAATGCCATTTCAGAAACGGTAAAGATCTTAGGAATCTTTATATTTTCCGTGGTGGGAATATGCGTCATATTTGGGATTAAAGGAACCACTATTGTTGGGAGTTTAGGAGCTATTACTGCTGTATTGGTGCTGGTTTTCAGAGATACGATTTTAGGTTTTGTAACCGGGATACACGTTGCTACCTCCAAAAATCTGAAGGTAGGAGACTGGGTGAGCATACCGAAATACAGTATGGAAGGAAATATTGTAGATATCAGTCTTCTGACAACGAAGATTATGAATTTTGATAAAACCGTTTCTACAATTCCTACCTATGACCTTTTGACTACCGAGATCAGAAACCTTCAGGTGATGTCCGAATCCAATACAAGAAGGATCAAAAAATCTATTTATTTTAATATCAATTCTTTTAAATTTCTGAATGAAGAAGATATTGAACGTTTACAAGAAATCAATTTAATCTCAGATTATCTGAAAGAAAAAACACTGGAGATAGAAAAAGAAAAACAGGACCTGAAGCATAATGATAAGACGATTAACGGAAGACAGCTTACCAATATTGGTGTCTTCAGATATTATGCTCAAAAATATATCGAGAATGATCCGGATGTAGATCAAAAAGGAGCTAAAATGGTTCGCCAGCTGGATATTACTCCACAGGGGCTTCCGCTTGAAGTGTATTGTTTTGCAAATGATTCCAAGTGGGAACATTTTGAGCAGATTCAGGCTGATATTTTCGACCATCTCCTGGTAGCTTCTAAAGAATTTGATCTTCAGGTGATGCAGATAAGCATTAAGGGATAAATAGAGAAGTTAGAATCTAGAGATTAGAAGGTAGTGATTCGACCTTTTACTTTTATCTGGCCTTAGAGTAGTAACTTCAAAAACTAATTTCTAACCTCTAATATCTGATTTCTTAAAAAATAACATCTAAATAAAGAAATGACAAAACTAAGCGTAAACATTAATAAAATTGCGACATTAAGAAATGCAAGAGGAGGTGAAACACCCAGCGTAACAGAAGCAGCCGTAAAAATTCAGGAATTTGGAGGACAGGGGATTACCATCCATCCAAGACCTGATGAAAGGCACATTACACGAAAAGATGTATATGATCTGAAACCACTGGTTACCACTGAATTCAATATTGAAGGAAACCCTCACCGCTCTTTTATTGATATGGTTCTGGAAGTAAAGCCCGAGCAGGTAACATTAGTTCCTGATGCAGATGATGCCATTACCTCCAACGCCGGCTGGGACACTAAAAAGCATTTAGACTTTCTGACCGACATTATTGCAGAATTCAAAAATGCAGGAATCCGGACCTCTATTTTTCTTGATCCGCTGCCGGAGCTGGTAGAACATGCTGCAAAAACAGGAGCCGACAGAATTGAGCTGTACACGGAAGCCTACGCGAAAAATTATCTTACCCATAAAGAACAGGCTATAAAACCTTATTATGATACAGCGGTTATCGCTACTGAATTCGGTTTGGGAATCAATGCCGGACACGATCTGAGTCTGGAAAATTTGAAATACTTCGCCGATCATATTCCCAACCTTCTTGAAGTTTCCATTGGGCACGCTTTGGTTTCTGAAGCTCTTTATATGGGACTTGAAAATACCGTTCAGGCTTATTTGAAGAGACTGGCAAAATGGTAAAGAAGAAGTAGGAAATTAGGGGTTCAAAGTTAGTGTTAAAGACGTACTTTAAATAACCCAGCCTCTAATTTCTAATTTCTAACTTCTAGCTTCTAGCTTCTAACTTCTAAAATCTAAAAAAATGGAAATCTTAAATTCAAAAATATTTGGCGAAAATATTACAGCTACGCCGCTTCTTGTATTTCACGGACTGTTTGGAATGCTTGACAACTGGGGAAGTTTCGGAAAAGACTTAGGTGAATACCTGCCCGTCCATCTTATTGACCTTAGAAATCATGGGAGAAGTTTTCATTCCGACAGCATGTCGCATGATGATCTGGCAGATGATATTGCCCGTTATATGGATCATTATGGTATTCAGAAAGCCCATGTTTTGGGGCATTCCTTAGGTGGAAAAGCAGTGATGCAGTTTGCCTTAAAATACCCTGAAAAAGTAGAAAAACTAATTGTTGTTGATATTTCACCAAAAGCATATCCTCCGCATCATCAGGGAATTATTAAAGCCCTTGAGACAGTAGATTTTAATACAGTTGCCTCGCGTGGCGATGTAGAAGCTGTATTAAGCCAATACATTCCTGAAAAATCGACGATCCAGTTTTTAGCAAAGAATCTATACTGGGACGACAATAAAAAGCTGAACTGGAGATTCAATCTTAAAACTTTATCTGAAAAATATAACGAATTTGTTTCTAATGCTGTAAAATTTGGAGTTTTTGAAGGTGACTCTTTATTTATTGCCGGCGAAAAATCTAATTATATCCTTCCTCAGGATGAATACGGGATCAAACAGCAGTTTCCAAAAGCAAAAATGGTTACCGTAAAAAATGCAGGGCATTGGGTTCAGGCTGAAAATCCGGTTGATTTCGCGAAGGTTGTTAAGGAATTTTTGAATCTGGGTTGATTTAATTCTGTCTTTTTGATGGTTTAGTTAAAATTTTCTTAAAATAAAACAATATATCCCCATGTATTGAAATTTTTTGTACTTTAGTTTGCATAAAACTAAATATAATAACTTATGGAAAAGAAAAACTCAAAAAAACCATTCTTTGCTTCATTTTTAGAGAAACAAATCAATGACCCTGAAAAAATTCAGGGAGGTGGAATTACGACCCCTACTACTGATATACTTACTGTACCAACCAGAGACACTGTTACCACTTCGCCGTTTCTTGATAATGCAACTTCGCAGTTAAAAGATCATTTGGTGACACTGAAGTATCCTTCTGACAGTGATGAGGCCGGAGAGTTAGACACTTTGTAATCAGAATTACTAAGAAATATTAACTTAACTCAAAGACCATGAAAAACGAAAATTCAAAAAAGAAGCCTTTTTTTGCTTCATTCCTGGAAAAGCAGATCAAGGATCCGGAAACCATCCAAGGGGGCGGAATTATTACAAACACTGATAACGACATCATTACGGCACCTTCAGTCGATAATGTTACAGCACAGATTTTCGACAACGTAACCCATCCAAGTAAGGATCTTTTGGTTACTATGAAGTATCCTTCTGACGGTGATGACGATGTTGTTTAGATTTCGATAGAATAAGAAATTACAAGCATATTTTAACCAAAAACTAAATTATTATGAAAGACAAAAATTCACAAAAAAAACCATTTTTTGCGTCATTTTTAGAAAAGCAGCTAAAAGATCCTGAAACAGTGAAAGGAGGAGGCGAGATTACGATTCCTGAAAGAGATGTGATCACAAAACCATCAATAGACACAGTAACTTCTCCTGCAGATGATCTTCAGGTTACCATGAAATATCCTTCTGACGGGGATGATGATTCTCCAACAGTACCATTAGACTAATACTTTAAAAATAATCGTATTAATACAATCGTCTCAAAGGAAACTTACCACTAAGTTTCCTTTTTTAATAAAACCCGGCAAATGATTCTCTGTATTACCCACTCGAAGGATTTTTATAATATTGATATCTTCTTTGAATATCTTGCTTCTAAGGATATTCCCTATTTCAGACTGAATTCTGACCGGATGAACCATCTTCAGAAAATCAGTGTGACCGAAAATTCATTTGAACTGACCGATGAGTACGGAAACACAATTCATTCTAAAGATATCAAAGCAGTGTGGCACAGAAAAGCCTGGGGGATAACCGTTCCAGAGGAGCTGGATGAAGACTATAGAAAGATGTTTCTGAGCGGATACGGAAATCTCCGCCATAACCTGATCACTGTTTTGGAAGATATTCCTTGGATCAACCCCTTTGAAAATGAAAGAAAGATCGATGGAAATAAAATGCTGCAGCTGAAAATAGCAGAAGAAAGTAATTTGACCATTCCCAAAACCATTTTTTCCAACGATGACCAAAAGATCACTGCCTTTTTTCATGAATTCTGCAATGGTAAAGCAGTTGCAAAACTTCATAGTCTGACTGCTAAAACGATGAATGGAGAAAATCTGATCTCAACCATGATCATTGAAAAAGATACTCTGGAGCATATGGCAGACATCGCTTACTGTCCAATGATCTTTCAGCCTTATGTTGATAAAGAATATGAATTAAGAATTGTGTACATAGCCGGAGAATTTTTTACCGGAAAAATCAATAACAGTGAAAATGCAGACTGGAGAGTGGCTCACAGAAATTACGCATGGTCCGCCTATGAATTACCGGGAAATGTCAGGACCGGTCTTGCTTCCATGATGGAAAAAATGGGACTTTATATCGGAGCCATAGATATGATCAGAGGAAAAGACGGAGAATATTATTTCCTTGAAGTAAATCCTCAGGGTGAATGGGGAATGCTCCAGAAAGAACTTGGATTTCCCATCGCAGAAAAAATTGCTGATAACCTTATAAAAAGAATCAATAAACATGAATAAAATATTAATCATTACGCATACTCAAGATAATTTTTCAATTGAAAAAGTAACAGAATATATAGAAAAAAATGGCTGCGAGGTCATTCGTTTCGATGTAGACCTGTATCCTATAGAAAATAAACTGTCTACTGTATTCCAGGATGGTGAGTGGGTGAGCATTCTTGAAACCAAAAATTCAAAATACCGTCTTGATGATATTGCTGCGGTCTGGTACCGGAGAGCTTACAACATCGGAAACGGGGTAAAAGAAGAAATGGATAAAAAATTCTACGGCGCTGCAATGGGCGAAATCCGTAACACGCTTTTTGGATTTATAGAATCTGTAGATGCATATGCATTGGGAAAGCCGGGAGTTTACAGGAGGCTGGACAGTAAAGAAGAGCAGTTGAAACTTGCCGTTAAATTAGGTCTCAAAATTCCGGAAACCTGTCTTACAAATAATCCTGAAGAAGCCAGACAATTCATCCTTAAGCATCAGAATGTAGTAGCCAAAATGCAGACCGGTTTTGCCATCTATGAAGATGGGGTGGAAAGTGTGGTGTTTACCAATGTGGTTAACGAAGATAAACTTGAAGAACTGGATTCACTGGTGTATTGCCCGATGCAGTTCCAGAAAAAAATAGAAAAGAAAAAAGAATTACGGGTTACCATTGTAGGGCAGGACGTATATGCTTTTGAAATAGATTCCCAGCAGTCCGAAGATGCAAAGGTCGACTGGAGAAAAGATGGAGTGAACCTGCTTACTAAATGGGTGAGAACAGAGCTTCCGTCAGATATCGAAGCAAAGCTTCTGGAACTTTTAGATGTTTACAATGTCGATTACGGTGCGATAGATATTATTGTTTCTCCCGAAGACGAATACTATTTCATCGAGATCAATGCCGCAGGTGAATTTTTCTGGTTAGATAATTTAACAGAAGAAAATCTGATTTCGAAGAGTATTGCAGATGTTCTATGTGATAAGGCTCCCAGAAGAAACAATATGGTTATGGCTTAAAAACAGGGTTACTATTTAAGCTAAAAAAAGTCCTTTTGTAAATCTAAAGGACTTTTTTGATTTTTAAGTTAGACAAAGTTTCACTGAGCAAAGCAATACACAGGAATAGTATTTTATATTTCTTTGCTGAATGGGATACCTCTTGTTTTCTTAAAGAATAACTAAAGCGTTAAAAAAATCATTTCTTTTGTCCCTGAAACAATCAATGTGTAATTCTATCAGCCTAAATGGAATTATAAAGATCTTCATAATGATAATATTGATTAAATTAAGTGGAATTCTACTTTAAAAATCGCAAATTTGCATAAGCAGTTTTTCATAAATCTTTACAGAAACAGGAAGAATTGCCGGATTAGAAATTTTGTCATATTTTAGTCAGTAATCAAGTAAATAATTAATGATTTTTGTAACGGGTGCAACCGGAATCCTGGGAAGGGTAATCGTATTGGAACTTCTGAAAAAAGGAAGAAACGTGCGTGCTTCCAAAAGACCGGGCAGCAATTTAAACGATGTAAGGCATTCTTATAGCTTCTATACAGAGAATCCCGATGATTTTTTTAATAAAATCGAATGGGTAGACGTAGATTTTGATGATCTTGAGTCTCTTCAGAATGCATTAAAAGGGGTAGATGAAGTCTATCACTGTGCCGCAAAAGTAAGTTTCCATCCTCATGATGCAAAAGAAATGTACCATACTAATGTAAAAGGTACAGAAAATCTGCTGTTTGCATGTGAAGGTTCGGAAGTGAAAAAATTTCTGCATGTAAGCACCATTGCTGTTTTGGATATTTTTAATGAAATAGGAGAATTAGACGAAACTTCAGAATTTAATCCCAAAGAAGAACATTCTGCTTATGCTGTTTCCAAACATCTTGCTGAAATGGAAGTCTGGAGAGCTTCTGCTGAAGGGCTGAACACCATCATTATAAATCCGGGAATGATCATCGGAAGTGGAAACTGGGGACAGAGCAGTGGGGATATTTTTCCTACTTTTGAAAAAAACAGCTTTACATTTTCCGGCGGAACAAGTTATATAGATGTAAGAGATGCTGCGCAGATTTCCATTGAATTGATGGAAAAAAATGCTTTCGGGGAACGTTTTATTCTCATTTCCGAAAATAAAAGATATGCAGAACTTGGAAAGCAGATCAGGTCACAGCTTGGCCTGAAAGACGCAAAAATTCTCACTAAATCCCAGCTCAATCTCGGCAGATTTGCGAATATACTTTTAGGATGGCTGGTTCCAAAGCTGAGGATCATTACAAAATCCAATATTGAATCCATCTCATCACTCAATACCATTTCCAACCAGAAAATTAAAGAAAAGATTGATTATCAGTTTGTTCCCGTAAAGGAAAGCATAGATTTTCATCTTAAAAATTATATTAACGACAAAAAGCTGAATTCATGAATCTTGCAGCAGCAATTATCCTTAAAAATGTAGAAAAACATCCGGTAAAATCCGCGATAGGCTTTAAAAAGAAAGACGAAGCCTGGAAAGAGCTGAGCTGGAAAAAATTTGGTGAAATTGTGTTTAAAACAGCCAATGCACTGAAAAACGCAGGAATTCAGGAAAATGATAAAGTAGCCATTTATTCAGATAACTCCTCTGAATGGATGATTTTTGACCTTGCCTCATTGGCCATTGGTGCAGTTACCGTACCTGTTTACTCTACCAATAATGCAGAACAGGCAGAATATATTATCAATGATTCCTCTGCAAAGGCTGTGCTTGTTGGCAGTCAGGAGCAGTATGATGCATGTCTGGAGATGTTGAAGAAAGAAGAAAGTCAGTTGGAGATCATTATTGTTTCCAAAAAGTCTGTTTGGATCAAGAAAGAATTCAAGAGCTTTTATCTCGAAGACTTCATTGCAAAATCCTCTCCTAAGCTGGAGATCTGCAAGAAAGAATATGACGATACAGCAACGTTGATCTATACTTCAGGAACTACGGGAACTCCAAAAGGCGTAATGCTTACCCATGGAAATTTCATCAGAGCTTTCGACTCCCATTTTGAGTTTTTTAAATTTAAAAGCTTTGAAGAAGAGCTGTCATTAGCGTTTCTCCCTTTGAGTCACGTCTTTGAAAGAAGCTGGAGTCTGCTTTGTTTGTACGGCGGTGCAAGAGTATATTTCCTGGAAGACCCCAAAAATATCGCCAAAACTCTGGAGGAAGTAAAACCTACCATGATGTGTGCTGTACCGAGGTTTTTCCAGAAAGTATATGCCGGAGTTCTGGAAAAAGCAGAAGAAGGTTCATCATTGAAGAAAAAGATCTTCGACTGGGCGTTGGCAACAGGGTGGCAGACTGCAGAACTGAGAAGAAACGAGAAAACAGTTCCTTTTGGATTAAAGCTAAAAGAATCTGTGGCAGATATGCTGGTTTTCAGCAAAATTAAAGAAAAGATGGGCGGAAGGCTTTGGTTCTTACCTTGTGGGGGAGCGTCCCTGTCACCGGAAGTTACAAAATTCTTCGACTCGGTGGGAATTCACGTAACAGTAGGGTATGGACTGACTGAAACAACAGCAACACTTACACTTTTCCCGTTAACCCATTTTGAACACGGAACCAGCGGAAAACCTTTACCTGGCGTAGAGATCCGCATCGGAGAGAACGATGAGATCCAGGCCAAAGGAAACGGTATTATGAAAGGCTATTACAATAAGCCCGAAGAAACACAGAAGGTTTTCACGGAAGACGGATGGTTCAAAACCGGCGACGCAGGAAAGTTTGACGATAAAGGAAACCTGATCATCACAGACAGGATCAAAGACCTGATGAAAACGTCCAACGGAAAGTACGTGGCCCCGCAGCAGATCGAGAACCTGCTTACCAATAATAATTTTATCCAGCAGATCATGCTTGTAGCAGAGGGCAGGCAATTTGTTTCAGCTCTTATTGTTCCTAATTTTGAGTTTCTGCAGGATTTTATGAAGAAAAACAGTATTTCTTTTACCAATTGGGAAGAAGCGGTGAAAAATGAGAAGATCATTGCCTTGTACAAAGAGAAAATTAAAGAACTGCAGATTCATCTGGCGGATTATGAAAAAGTGAAAAAGTTCACCTTGATGCCTGCTGAATTTGATATCAATACCGGAGAAATTACCCCTACATTGAAGGTTAAAAGAAATGTGGTTCTTAAAAAATATGCAGATATTATAGAAAAAATGTATTAAAATAAGCTCAATCGGTCACAAAAGATATAAAAGCTTTTAATAAAGGTTTAAGTGAAATCAAACATTTTTCAGAAACTTAAGTGGTCTTTAATATGCAGCTTTTTTAATCTAAAAATAACTAAAGTGTTAAGATTCTTTTGTGCCTTTTGTGGTTAAATAAAGAGTTTTATTATTTTGAAATCAGACTATGACAACACAAGAATTTCTGGGAAAACAAAATTTTACCATCCATACCCGGACAGTTTCAGAAAGCTGTCCATCCAATATTGCCCTCATTAAATACTGGGGCAAATATGATAATCAGGTTCCTGCGAACCCGAGTATCAGCTACACCTTGAATCATTGTAAGACCAATACTTCCATGGAGTTTCTGGCGGATGAAACTTTCTCTGTACAGACTTTCCTGTCAGGAAATGAAGAAGTGAAATTTGCTGAAAAAATAGAAAAATATTTCAAAAAGATTGAGGAGTATCTTCCCTGGATCCTGAAAGGAAAATATATCATCAGAACAGAAAATACCTTTCCCCACAGTTCCGGAATTGCGAGCTCTGCTTCTGGATTCGGGGCTATAGCCCAATGTCTGATGAAACTGGATACGGAATTTTCAGGAAACCAATCCGAAGATGAATCATTAAGAAAAGCGTCATTTTTAGCGAGACTAGGCAGCGGAAGCGCATGCAGAAGCCTGTACAATGGACTGGTAGTCTGGGGGACATCAGATGAGGTAGAAGGAAGTTCAGACCTGTTTGCAGTAAAATATCCTGATGCAGAAATTCATGATGTATTTAAAAACTTCAACGACTGGGTGCTGTTGATTCATGAAGGTCAGAAAAGTGTTTCCTCAACTGTAGGACATGGTTTGATGAACACTAATCCTTATGCTGAAAGAAGATTTCAGGAAGCAAGGGACAATTTTGTTCCGATGAAGGAAATTCTTAAAAGCGGAGATATGGAACGGTTCATCACATTGGTGGAGCACGAGGCACTTACCCTTCACGCCATGATGATGATGAGTGATCCTGCTTTTATTCTCATGAAAACCGGAACCCTGGAAGTGATCAATAAAATTTGGGATTTTAGAAAGGAAACAGGTCTTCCGTTATTCTTCACACTGGATGCAGGAGCCAATGTTCACCTACTGTTCCCGAACAGCGGATCTGAAGACACAATTAAAGCATTTATCGAAACAGAATTACTACAGCATACCCAGAAAAATGGAGTCGTGAAAGATGTAATGAAGTTTTAAGAATAAAGAATAAAGAATAAAGAATAAAGAAAATCTGCTTAATCTGCTAAATCTGCGAGATATTTTTCACTCGCAGATTTAGCAGGTCAGGCAGATTCTTTAATATAAGCCTTAGCTTCATTGAATCAATGCAATTGATTCCGCCTTTGCAACCTTAAAATTACCAGCTTAAAAAATAACCTTTGCGTTAAAAAATATGCAGTTTTTTACGCAAAAAATGTTAATCAAAATTTTACTGAAAAGGTGCATTCAAGAAATCATTGAAAGGCTTCATAAGCTTAAAGATCTTAGTCATGTTTTTTATGGCATTTTTATCCAGAATTTCTTCGTCTTTAAGATAATAAATCACAATAAAATTCTTTAATTTCAGATATTCACCCATGGGATCTTCTTTTTCAAATCCCTGAGGAACTTTTTTCAGCTTATCGTCCTGATCGAGTTCCGGAAAATGCTTTTTGAAGTCTTTTTGGTTAATGATTTTAAGGAAATCGTCGCCGTACAATGAGATTTCTTTCCTCACTTCCTTCAGAACGGAAGATTCCGGCATATAGATACCACCCGCCAGAAAAGATTTTCCAGGTTCCATATGAAGGTAATAACCTCCTTTCTGACTTCCTTTACCCATGCCGAGAGATGCTCCGAAATTGGTTTTGTAAGGTGATTTGTCTTTTGAGAATCGGGTGTCTCTGTAAATTCTGAATAGTGATTTTTTGCCGTCAATTTTTCCTAATTCCTCATCAAAACCGGACATTTCTTTGATCAGTCCCTCCAGAAAGGCAATAACATTTTCCTGTGCTGCCGTATAAACAGCTTTATTTTCATTAAACCATTCACGGTTATTATTAACAGTAAGATCTCTTAGAAAAGTCAGGGTTTCCGGTTTTATAATATTCATGTTTTAATGTTTAGATGATTGCGCTGTTGGATTTATTTAAACCAAGTTAAAAAATAAACTTATGCTGGCAAAATTAAAGAATGCAGCCCATGCTTTAAAATAAAAGCAGGCAATTATTGCAGTTAAAATAAATAAATATAATTTAAAAAAATAGCAGGATGTAGAATAAAATTATACTTAGTGATTAAGCAATAAATATCTAAAAACTATGACGGTTAAGGGAAATCATCTGGATCGGAAATAAAGAGGTTTGTAAAGAAAAATTTACCATGAATCATGTTATTTTTAAAAATTCATAAATAATACCGAAAAAATCAATCCAATTTAATAAAAAAAAATAATGTTTAACATGTTTTTAACGTAGGCCGTGTTTTTTTGGATTTAATTTTTAAAAAAATAACAAAATATTAAAGGATTCTGAATTAAAGATTACATATTTAAAACTTTATTCAAAAACAAATCAAATATTTGTTGTATCTTTGCAAAAATTTTAAAATATTTAATGAATTTATTTACGGAGTCCAATTTAAGTCCTGATATCCTTAAGGCAGTTGGCGAACTGGGTTACGAAAGCCCGACAGAAATCCAAAAACAGACTATCCCTTTCATTCTTTCAGATATTCGCGATTTGATCGCACTTGCGCAGACAGGGACAGGCAAAACAGCAGCGTTTTCGCTTCCGATTTTGGATATGATTGACGAAACGAGTCGCAAAATCCAATTTTTGGTCCTTTGTCCGACACGGGAATTATGTCTTCAGATTTCTAAAGACATAAAAAATTATTCCAAGTACATGAAAGACATCAAAACCACAGCGGTTTACGGTGGAAGCAGTATTATGGATCAGATTCGCTCTTTAAAGGACAAACCGCAAATTATTGTGGGTACTCCAGGAAGAGTAATCGACCTTATCAACAGAAAAGCACTTGATTTTTCTGCCATTCATTGGTTAGTTTTAGACGAAGCTGATGAAATGCTTTCTATGGGTTTCAAAGATGAGTTGGAAACAATTTTAAGTGAAACACCGGACACAAAGCAGACTTTCTTATTCTCGGCAACGATGAACAAAGAAGTGGAGAGAATTTCTAAAAATTATCTTACCAACCCGCACCGTATTTCTGTAGGTTCTATTAACGAGGTTAAAAAGAACATTAAGCATGAATATTATGTGGTAGGTTACCGTCAGAAAAAAGAAGCTCTTAAGAGATTAATTGATGCAAACCCTAACCAGTATTCTATTCTTTTCTGCAGAACAAGAATGGAAACTCAGGAAGTGGCAGATTTCTTAATGCAGAATGGTTATGCAGCGGATGCTCTTCACGGGGATCTTTCCCAGGCGCAGAGAGATACGGTAATGAAGAAATTCAGACTGAAAAACATTGATATCCTTGTAGCGACTGACGTTGCCGCAAGAGGATTGGATGTAAACTCTTTAACACACGTTATCCATTATTCTTTACCTGATGATCCGGAAGTATTCGTTCACAGAAGCGGAAGAACCGGTAGAGCAGGAAAAGACGGTATTTCAATTTCTTTAATTAAGCCTGAAGAAAGCAGAAAATTAAAGCAGATCAAATCTACAACAAAGATTGATATTGTAGAGAAATTTATTCCAACGGGTGATGATATTATCAAAGCTCAGGTTGGAGGAGTTTTCGAAAAATTATTTACAGAGCACGAAGAAGATATCTTTGAATTTAACGACAGTTTAATTCCTGATCTAAGCGCTTTCACTAAAGAAGAACTTGTTCATAAATTGTTACAGTTCCAGTTGAAAGATCTTGCGTTGTACTACAAAGATAAGCACGACCTTGTTGAACAGAAACTGAGCACCAGAGATGATGATTACTCAAGAAGAGACAGAGGACGTGACAGAGACAGGGACAGAGGAAGAGACCGTGGAGATCGTGACACCCGAGGAAGCAGAGATGGCAGAGACCGTGGAGGAAAACCTAGAAGAAAGGATGAAAACATGGTGAGATTCTTCTTCAACCTTGGAAAAAAAGATCAGTTGAAAAAGCTTGATGTATTAGATATCATCAATAAAGCGACAGCCGGAAAAAGCAAAAAAAGAGCAGAAATCGGTGATATTGAAATCCTGGAGAAATTCTCTTTCTTTGAAGTGGAAAAATCATTCCAGGAAAATGTAATGAGTAATATTCCTTCAATGAAATTTAAAGGAAAAGAAATGAGAGCTGAAGTAGCAAACTAAGGCATCTCAAGATATATTAAACCGGCTTTTAGCCGGTTTTTTTATTTGATAATCAGGTGTTAACCTAATGTTAACAAAACTTAATGTTATATTGTTTCAGGGCAAATCCTTTTTTAGGAAATTTGCACTCAAATTATAAATACATAAAAATGGGAATTGGTAATATTTTCCACGCTTTTCAACCAAAAGATAAAATCTTCTTTGTGCTTTTTGAAAAAGTAACGGAGAACCTAGTTGCAATGTCTGAAGACTTTAATCACGGCATCAAAGATTTCGATCTTAACGATGATACCATGTTAAAAAGAATGAGTGACTATGAGCATAAAAACGATGAACTTACCCATGAGATCTTTGTTGAATTAGGAAAAAACTTCATTACGCCGTTCGACCGTGAAGATATTCACACCCTGGCAACCGGCCTTGATGATATCGCTGATTACATCTATGCTTCCACAAAATACATCTTCCTATACAAATCGCCTGAAATGAAGGCTTATTCAGATTTTTCATTATTGATCCACAAGGCTTGTCTTGAGATTCAGAATGCTATGAAAAACCTTAAAGGCTTTAAGAATATGGACCAGGTAAAAGAAGCATGTATCAAAGTGAACTCTATTGAAAACATTGCAGATGACCTGCTTTCCAACTCAATGGTAGATCTTTTTGAAACTAATGATGCCATTAACATTATCAAAGTTTCATCTGTACTTAATTATCTTGAAATAGTAACTGACAAAGCAGAAGATGTTGCCAACACGATTGAGAACATCATGATTAAATACGCTTAAACAATTATAACTTACAGAAATGGAATTTCCGATTTTACTTACGGTTATTATTGCTTTGGCTTTAATTTTCGACTATATTAATGGTTTTCATGATGCAGCCAACTCAATTGCAACCATTGTTTCTACAAAGGTTTTAACTCCTTTTCAGGCTGTACTTTGGGCAGCGCTCTGGAACTTCGCAGCATTTTTTATTGCAGCCTATATTATTGGTGAATTTAAAATTGGTAATACCATTGCCAAAACCGTTAATGAGAATTTTATCAACCTTGAAGTTATATTTTCAGGTCTTGTTGCCGCTATTGCATGGAACCTTTTAACGTGGTGGTTTGGAATTCCTTCCTCATCATCACATACCTTAATTGGTGGCTTTTTAGGAGCAGCGTTGATGAACGCATTCATGCTGGATTATCATGATGTGGCAGCAGCACAACCGGATTTAGGCTTCTTCGAGACATGCAAGCATGCTCTTCATCAGGTAACGACACAGAGTGTTGTAAAATTTGAGAAAGTAATTCCTATCTTCCTGTTCATTTTTATGGCACCGGTAATAGGGATGATTATTTCAATCATTATTACGTTAATTATTGTTCACCTGTACAAAAAGTCAAATCCGCATAAGGCAGATCAGTCTTTCAAAAGATTACAGCTGGCTTCTTCAGCTTTATTCAGCTTAGGACACGGTCTGAATGATGCCCAGAAAGTAATGGGGATCATCGGGGCAGCGCTGATCTACTACCATGTTGAGATGCTGCAGGATCCTGTATACCTGAGCATTCCTTCAGCGGGCCGTTTTGACTATTTTGCCCAGCACTACCTTTGGGTTCCTTTAGTTTCTTTCCTTGCTATTGGTTTAGGAACCATGAGCGGAGGATGGAAGATCATCAAAACGATGGGAACTAAAATCACAAAAGTAACTTCTCTTGAAGGGGTAAGTGCAGAAACTGCAGGAGCAATCACATTATTTATCACGGATCACTTTGGTATACCTGTATCTACCACGCATACGATCACAGGTTCTATCATCGGTGTTGGATTAACAAAAAGAGTTTCTGCTGTAAGATGGGGAATCACAGTAAGCCTTCTCTGGGCTTGGGTACTTACGATCCCTATTTCAGCAATTGTTGCAGGAATTACGTACCTTATAGTAACATTTCTGACTTAATTTAAAAATTCAGATGCATCATATAAACTTTGTCCCTCGGGCAAAGTTTTTTGTTTTATAAAGCCTTGAAAAATTGTATTTTTGTTTAAACTATTAAATTTATGGAATTTTTAGACAGATACCAGCAGATTGTTGCTGAAGCCATCACTAAGTATACTTTTAAAGACAAGCCTGCAGAACTCTATGACCCGATGAACTACATCATTTCCCATGGCGGAAAGCGTCTTCGTCCTATTATGGTACTGATGGCCTGCGACCTGTTCGGGGGAGATCTTAAACAAGCAATAAAACCTGCACTGGCCATTGAATTTTTCCATAATTTCACCCTTATCCATGACGATATTATGGATGAGGCTCCTTTAAGAAGAAATAAACCTACGATCCATACTCTTCACGGAATCAATGTTGGGATCCTTTCCGGAGACGGGCTGATGCTGAAAGCTTATAAGTTTTTCGAAGACCTTGAGCCTGAAATTTTCAAGGCATGTGTCAGGATCTTTACCCATACAGGACTTCTGCTGTGTGAAGGACAGCAATACGATATCAATTTTGAAACCCAGGAGAATGTAACGTATGATGATTACATCAGAATGATTACTTATAAAACAGGAGTTCTGAGCGCATCTTCCTTTGAAATAGGAGCGCTTATTGCAAAAGCTAATTTTAAAGATGCCAAAGCGATATTCAATTTCGGAAAACATATCGGAATTGCTTTCCAGATTATGGATGATTATCTTGATGTGTTCGGAGACCAGGCTCAGTTTGGAAAGAAGCATGCCGGAGATATTTATGAAAATAAAAAAACGGTGCTTTATCTTTTAGCCAGAGAACATGCAACAGAGGAAGAAAGAAGAGAGCTGGACCACTGGTATGGTAAGAAAACCGATAATATTGATAAAGTATATGGAGTGGAAAAGATCTTCAGAAGAACCAAAGTAGATGAGAAAGCATTGCGCCTGATCGAAAAGCACAATGAAATAGGGCAGAGCTACCTGGAGAAGATCAACATTCCTGAAGAAAAGAAGAAACCTTTCATAGAACTGGCTAATTATCTGTTGAGAAGAGAAAGTTAAATAAAGGTAGCAGGAGTTAGGGCATAGGGATTAGTTATTTATTGCAGTTCCTAACCCCTGATTTCTAATCCCTAATCCCTTACTAATGAAATTCAGAACTGAAGTTGACATCCCGGAATCAGAAAAAAAGATTGAGATTGAAGATAAAATATTTTCAATAGGTTCGTGCTTTGCTTCAGAAATGACCGATTTACTGGGGCAGGGACAGCTACAGACAGTTAATAATCCGTTTGGAACTATTTTTAATCCGTTTTCGATCAGTAATGCCGTTAAAAGACTCCATGATTCGGAGTTTTATACAGAAGATGAGCTGATTACTTTTAATGACGAATTTATTTCTCTGGATCATCACAGCAGCTTCGACAGAAGATATGTTCACCAAACTCTGGACAGAATAAATGCCGGAATAGAAGTAGGCAACAGGTTTCTGCAGGAAACAGATTGGGTGATCATTACGTATGGAACTTCATTTATCTATGAATTTATCCCGAAGAAAAAGCTGGCTGCCAACTGTCACAAGATTCCTCAGAAGTTTTTTGAAAAACGGCTGCTTTCCCATCAGGAACTTACAGACTCCATTTATAATACGGTTTTAAACCTGAAAGATATCTGCAGGGATGATGTGCAGATTCTGTTTACGGTATCACCTGTACGCCATACCAAGGATGGAATGATTGAGAATCAGCTCAGTAAATCCAAACTGATCACGGCGGTTCATGAAGCACTTTTACAACTGGAAAACTGCTATTATCTGCCTGTTTATGAAATACTCATGGACGATCTGCGTGATTACCGTTTTTATAAGGAAGATATGATCCATCCGACATCACAGGCTGTTAATTACATCTTCGATAAATTCGGGGAAGCCTATTTTTCAGATGAGACCAAAAGTTTTATCAAAGAGAATTTTAAGATCAATAAAGCGCTGGAACACAGAACTGATGATGAAAAGGATCCGAAATATATTGAGTTTAGAGAAAAGTTGGATCGCAGAATTGAAGCCCAGAGGGAAAAAGTAAGGCATAAAATTTTTATAAATGATTGATTTCACGAATCTCAGTTATTTGAAATCCGGAAATGAAAGGCAGAAAAGAGCCTATGAAGTTCTTGAGAAATATCAGGTCTTTGAGAAATTGAAACCCTATTCTCCAGTTCTTGCCGGGACAATACCGATTGAAATTGATATTGAAAACAGTGATCTGGATATCATCTGTGAGGTAGATCTTAAATTTGAAGAAGTTTTTTTAGATGATATCGCCATAAGCAGATTAATGCCGGGAAATACTGATGTAAAAGTTGAAAATATTATTATTGACGGAGAAAAAAGTATCGTTCTGAACTTTATGCTTGAAGAATTTCCAATAGAAATTTTCGGACAGAATAAACCTTCACTTGAACAGAATGCTTACCTGCATATGCTTGCCGAATACAAAATATTAAAAGAAAAAGGAGAAGATTTTAAATATAAAATAATAGAACTTAAGAAACAGGGAATAAAAACTGAGCCGGCTTTCGGTTTACTGATGGGCTTAGAAAATCCTTATCAAGATCTGTTAAAATTTTAAAGAAATGATTGATACACATACCCATTTATACGCTGAAGAATTTGACGAAGACAGAAAAGAAGCTATCCAGAGAGCTGTAGATAAAGGAATCACAAAATTTTACCTTCCTGCCATTGATTCGGAATCCCATGAAAAGATGCTGCAGCTGGAATCCGAATATCCAGGACAGATTATTTCCATGATGGGACTTCATCCATGCTATGTAAAGCCTGAGTCCTGGGAAAAAGAACTGGATATCGTTAAAAATTATCTGGAAGAGAAAGATTTTCCGGCGATAGGAGAGATCGGGATCGACCTTTACTGGGATAAAACAACGCTGGATATCCAGATTAAAGCTTTTGAACAGCAAATCGACTGGGCCATAGAAAAGGATCTTCCTATCGTGATCCATACAAGAGAAAGCTTCGATGAAACATTCGAAGTCCTGGAAAGAAAAAGGCACCCGAAGCTTCGTGGAATTTTTCACTGTTTTTCGGGAGACCTGGATCAGGCCAAACGTGCCATAGATCTGAATTTTATACTAGGAATAGGTGGAGTGGTTACATTCAAAAACGGGAAAATAGACCAGTTTCTGAATGAAATTCCCCTGGATAAGATCGTCCTGGAAACAGATTCCCCTTATCTGGCTCCGGTTCCGCACAGAGGAAAAAGAAATGAAAGCTCTTACCTGGACCTCGTAGCCGGAAAGCTGGTGAATATCTATGGGAAGGATTTTTCTGAAATTGATAGGATAACTACGGAAAATGCACAACAACTATTTGGGGTAAAAGAATAGAGTTGATTTCGGTTGTGATGGATTCATTCTGCTATTTTGCGGTTACCCTTGTCAAGGGTTTTAAACCTTGACAAGGGTATCAATTCCCGGCCTTCTTTTTCAGGACAAGGCACTATATAAAAAAGCCCTTTCGTTGGAAAGGGCTTTGCTATTATTTTTTTCTGGTGAAATTTTTATTCTTAGGCTTCTTGAAGCTTGTTGGAGTGCTGCCTGCAGGCTTATTGTTATTATTTTGCGGCTTTGGTGACCTTGGAGGTCTTCTATCGCCACCGGCTGCCATAGGCTTGTTATTAGAATCCCTTTTCTGCGCTACCAGGGTATCAGTATGGAAAGGATGATCTTTTACTACAGGAATTTTCTTTCCGATCAGTTTCTCCGTATTTCTTAAATTTAAAAGGTCGAGACTGTCTACAAAAGAAATCGAAGATCCTTCAGCTCCCGCTCTTCCCGTTCTTCCGATTCTGTGAACATACGTTTCAGAAACGTCGGAAAGTTCGAAGTTGATTACATATTTAAGTTCATCAATATCAATACCTCTTGCAGCAATGTCTGTAGCGACCAGAATCCTTGTTTTTCCGGACTTAAAATTATTCAGGGCGTTCTGCCTTGCATTTTGTGATTTATTCCCGTGAATAGCCTCTGCTGAGATATTGTCTTTTTGCAGTTTCCTTGCTATTTTGTCGGCACCGTGTTTCGTTCTCGAAAATACCAATACAGAATCTGCAATATCGTTCTCTAAAATATGGGAAAGAAGATTTAGCTTGTTGTCTTTTTCAACAAAATAAACCGACTGCTTGATTGTTTCTGCAGTGGAAGAAACCGGAGTTACTTCTACTTTCACCGGATTATTCAGGATGGAATCCGCCAGTTTCTGGATTTCAGAAGGCATTGTTGCTGAAAAGAATAAAGTCTGTCTTCTTTGCGGAAGAAGTTTGATCACTCTTTTTACATCATGTACAAAACCCATATCAAGCATTCTGTCTGCCTCATCAAGAACAAAAATTTCAATGTTCTTTAAGCTGATAATACCCTGAGCGATAAAATCCAGAAGTCTGCCGGGAGTGGCTACCAGGATGTCGATCCCTTTTCTTAGAGCGGCCTCCTGATTTCCCTGCTTTACACCTCCGAAAATTACGAGCTGTTTTAGCGGAAGGTATTTTCCGTATGCATTAATATTTTCCTCGATCTGTATGGCAAGTTCTCTTGTCGGCGTTAAGATCAGGGCTTTTATATGATTATTTTTGGTCTTGTTTTTTGATAAATTCTGAAGAATAGGAATGGCAAACGCCGCTGTCTTTCCTGTTCCTGTCTGTGCACATCCTAAAAAGTCGCTGCCTTTTAAGATTTCAGGGATAGATCTTTCCTGAATGGGCGTGGGATTAGTATATCCCTGTTCCTCAATTGCTTTTGCAATAGGTTCTATTAAGTTTAGGTCTGTAAAATTCAAATGAACTGTTTTTTTAATTTAAAATAAAATTCCCTCAATGTGAAGGAATTATACGATGCAAAGGTAGTCTAAATATTTTTAAACGGATTATTTTACTTTTATCCACTGTTGATTGTGTCTTAGTTCTTCAATGAACATATACACTTCTCTCAGTTTTTCAGTTCCTCTTTTGCCGTAGTCTTCTACGTTTTTGGAAGTTCCGTCCGTAAAATTAATTCGCAAATAAGATGTCGACAGATCCGTAATATTTTTTGTTCCGTACTGATCTTTCAGGTTTTTTACATCAAGACCATTCAGTAAGCTAACCAATTTATTATAATCCGCTTCTTTAATCACCCCTTTAAAAGTTCCTTCGCGCGGTTTTGAAAATTCACCTTTCGAAAAATCTTTCGAGAAATTAAAATGCTCCGCTTCCAGGATGGCAGTCCTGTCCGGATTGATGGTCATCGTGAAAATAGGGCAGGATCCGAAACATGCTCCTGCTTGATATTCAATTTTAGCATATTTGGAATCTGTTTTCTGGGTTGTGCAGGATAATAAAAATATAAATGCACAGAAACTTAGTATATATTTCATCGCGGATGATTTTTTCTGGTTTTATTTCAATAATTATTCCAAATACAGAAGAGTCTCCGTGTAGAAGCTATTCCAGAGATGAAACACAGCAGCCTTTGGTGAATGATAATCTTAAAAGTACAGCGTCATTATTCATTGATTCATAATGCTTTGTCCTCTTTTTTGCAGAGCTGTAATGGGAATAGTTTTTTATTTCGCCTTTGTCAAATATTATTTTATTTTTAAAGAACAAAGGTTCCATATCATAGAGGATATTGTTGTTGAAATCCTGGTCACTGTTGGTTATATCCAACTCAATGATTCCCAGATTTGTTTTTCCCTTATTATTACGGATAAGATTATATTTATAGTGGATCAGGTTATTTTCAGCTTTCTTTTCAACCAGTTCTAAAATCTGATCGGCTTTTACCTTTTTCCTTTTCCTGATTTCAGCAATTTCTGACTCCAAGGCAATATCGCCAGTGAAATAATCAAAATTTCCGGGTTTGATCTCTTTACTCTCATCCCTGATCGAAACAGGAAGTACTGGATTAGTTTTTTTGCTTAAATTATAAATAACCCCATTTCTGCTGTTGTTAAAATACAGGACAGAAAGATCCGTTTCATTTGTATAGTATTCAATGATATCACTCACCTCATTATTTGTACCATGATCTGCCGTTTTATTGTCGTAAGTAAGTTTATACTTTAACCTTTTATTGAATTCATACTTGAAGAACGCCTTATGACTGAAAGGAGCCGGATCATCCTGTTTGGATGTTTCCATGAATGAAAAGCTGTCCTGAGCATAAGCCAGGGCAGGCAGCAGAAATGAAACAAAAATAACAGCGGGTGCTGTTATTTTCTTCAATGAGTGTATCATCTTTTATCCGTTTTTATCCGTGAAGTTTTTTCCAGACAGCGTCTTTCAGTTCTACAAGGCCTTCTCCCGTAACACCGGAGAAAAATAACGGCTTTCTGTTTTCAGGAAATTCAGCAGAAATCTCTTTTTTCAGCTCATCATCCAGAAGATCGGATTTTGAAATAGAAATGATAAAATCTTTATCCAAAAGTTCAGGATTGTATTCCGTTAATTCATTTTCCAGAATTTTAAACTCCTGGAAATGACTTTCAGAGTCAGCCGGAATTAAGAATAATAAGATGGAATTTCTTTCAATATGTCTTAAGAATCTGTGTCCCAGACCCTTTCCTTCAGCAGCACCTTCAATGATCCCCGGAATATCAGCCATTACAAATGATTTGTAATTTCTGTAATCCACAATACCCAGATTGGGTGTCAGGGTTGTAAATGCATAATTTGCGATCTTAGGCTTTGCAGCAGATACGGATGCAAGAAGGGTAGATTTTCCGGCATTTGGAAAACCAACTAAACCTACATCAGCCAAAATTTTAAGCTCAAAAACAACAAAACCTTCCTCGCCGTCCATTCCGGGCTGTGCATATCTTGGAGTCTGGTTGGTGGAAGATTTGAAATGTTCGTTTCCTTTTCCTCCTTTTCCTCCCTGCATCAAGATAATTTCCTGCTTGTCTTCAAGGATTTCGCCGATAATTTCGCCTTCTTCATTTTTAGCGATAGTCCCGATCGGAACATCGATATAAATATCATCACCATCAGCACCGGTGAGCTGGTTTTTCGCTCCGTTTTCACCACGGTCAGCTTTTATGTGACGGGTGTATCGAAGTGGAAGTAAAGTCCATTCCTGAGCATTTCCTCTCATGATGACGTGTCCGCCACGACCTCCGTCGCCTCCATCCGGACCACCTTTAGGAATATATTTTTCACGGCGAAGGTGGGCAGAACCAGCACCTCCGTGTCCGCTTTTACAATGGATCTTTACGTAATCTACAAAGTTAGACATATAGTTTGTGTTGCGGGTTTTGAATTACAGAATCCGAATTTTCCAAATTCTGTAATTCCTGTCCCGATTATTTAATTTTTTCGACTTCAGCGAAAAGCTTTTGGGAAATTTCGTCAATTTCTCCTACGCCGTTTACTTCAACATATTTTCCCTGTTGCTTGTAAAGTTCGGCAACTTCCGCTGTTTTAGTATAATATTCTTTAATTCTGTTTTCAATGATCTCCACATTGCTGTCGTCAGATCTTCCGCTGGTTTCTCCTCTCTTCAGAAGTCTTTCCACCAACGTTTTGTCTTCTACCACTAATGAAAGACAGATATCAATCTTGTCGTTCAGTTCCTCTGTTACAATTCTTTCCAAAGCTTCCGTCTGGGCAGTCGTTCTTGGGTAGCCGTCAAAGATAAATCCGTTGGTATCGGTAGGTTTTCTGAGCTCATCGATCAGCATATCCGTTGTTACCTGATCCGGAACCAGTTCTCCCTTATCAATATAAGACTTAGCCAGTTTTCCAAGCTCAGTATCATTTTTCATGTTATATCTGAAAAGGTCGCCTGTTGAAATCTGTTTTAAATTGAATTTTTCGATCAGGTTTTGAGCTTGTGTTCCTTTTCCACTTCCTGGAGGGCCGAACAGAACAATGTTTATCATAATGTTGATTCGCTTGCAGCTTCTGGCACTAAGCTTTCAGCCTTTAGCTTTTTTAGTTAATATTTACTTTATTTCGATTTTAATATTTAAAGCTAATGGCTAATAGCCAAAAGCTAGTAGCAGTAATTAATGGTTGATCTGTCCCTCTTCCAGTTGATACAGATTCGAAAGGTTTCTTCCTAGCTCATCATAATCAAGACCATAACCAAGGACAAATTTATTTGGAATCTCTTTTCCGATATAATCCAGCTTGAAATCTTTTTTGTACACATCAGGCTTTAATAAGAATGAAGCCAGCTTTACAGATTTCGGACGCTGTGTTTCCGTAAAATATTTGAAAAGACTCTCAACCGTGTTTCCTGTATCTACAATATCTTCTACAAGAATAATGTGACGGTCTTTCACGTCTTTAGTAAGCTCCATTTTCTGGTAAACAATCCCCGTAGATTCTGTTCCAGCATACGAACTCATCTGGATGAAAGCAATTTCGCATTCACCCGGATAGTATTTTAAAAGATCTGAGAAGAACATGATCACCCCGTTCAGAACCCCGATGAAAACAGGAACCTCGTCTTTGTAATCTTCATAAATCCTTAACGCTGTTTCTTTTACAATTTCCTGAATTTCGGCGTCCTTCAGATAAGGAACGAAAGTTTTGTCGTGAACTTTAATGCTTTCCATAAAAAATTTTAGTAGTCGGCAAAGTTACGGATTTTTGATTAAAATCTTTTCTACTTTTATTATGGATTTAATAAACATGTAACTTAAAAAGATTATATTGAAATAATACAGCTTAAAAGTATGTATTTATACCAAATAATCTGATAAAATCTCCGTTATCCGGCTTCTTGGCCTAAAGAAAATTTTTGATCTGTTGAATTTAATGTTCACGAAAGTAATGGACTCTTTTAGTCTTTACCTTTGTTTTTCATATGAAGATTTTATTTTTTTTACCTGGAAAAAATGAATAATTAATAATTTGCTATCTTTGTATTTCTAAACCCAATTATAGAGCATGTAGGATTCAGTTTCTTTCCGATTTTATCAAACAGTAGCTCAGTGCTGCTGATGTTTAACTATTACTAAGAAAGAAATAATGATTTTACTGCAAAATATATCTTACGGGTTTCCCGGAGGGAATCTCCTTTTTAATTCAATCAATTTAACCATACAGCCTCACACCATATCTGCATTATCCGGAAGCAACGGTATTGGGAAGTCTACACTTCTGAAGATCATTGCCCGGGAAATTCAGCCTTTAGAAGGAAGTGTAGCGGTGAAGGGCGATGTATACTGTGTTCCACAGATGTTTGGCAATTTTGATCATCTGTCTGTTGCAGAATGTCTTAAAATCGACAAAAAGCTGAATGCTCTTCAAAAGATCATCAGTGGCGAGGTGGATGAAGAATATTTCGAAATTTTAAATGACGACTGGGATATTGAGGAACGCTGCCGGAATGCACTGAGTTACTGGAAACTTGAAGACCTGGAATTAAGTCAAAAGCTGGAAAGCTTAAGCGGAGGACAGAAAACAAAAGTTTTTCTGGCTGGTATTCAAATTAATCAGCCCGATATTATTATCCTGGATGAACCTACGAATCATCTCGATCTGGAAGGACGAAATCTGTTGTATGATTTCATTGAAAAAACAAATTCGACTGTTGTGATTGTGAGTCATGACCGTATTTTGCTGAATTTGGTTGATACCATTTTTGAATTAAGCAACCAGGGAATTTCTACTTATGGCGGGAATTATGATTTTTATACTGAACAGAAAAGAATAGAGCAGGAGGCACTCCAGAATGATATTCATGCTAAAGAAAGGGCTTTGAAAAAGGCAAAAGAAAAGGAGCGGGAAACTATAGAGCGCAAACAGAAGCTGGATGCAAGAGGAAAACAGAAACAGGAGAAATCCGGTGTAGCAAGAATTATGATGAATACCCTGCGGAATAACGCTGAAAAAAATACTTCCAAATTAAAAGATGTTCATGCTGAAAAGATCAGTGGTATTTCCGGTGATCTTCGGGATCTTCGTTCTTCCCTGAAAAATTCTGATCAGATGAAAGTGAATTTCAACGATTCCAATCTGCATTCCGGCAAAATTCTGATCAGTGCGGAAGATATTAATTTCACATACGGAAATGAAAACCTCTGGAAAGACAATATCAGTCTTGAGATCAGGAGTGGTGACAGAATTTCTATCAAAGGTTCAAACGGATCGGGGAAAACAACTCTGATAAAACTGTTGTTGGGAAGCCTGAATCCGTCCGAAGGAAAAATAAAGAGATCCGAATTTAATACAATTTACGTGGATCAGGAATATTCCCTGATCGGGCAGGAAATAAGTGTTTATGAATTTGTGCAGCAGTTTAATGATGGCGCAATGCAGGAATCTGAAGTGAAAACCCTGCTGTCCCGATTTCTGTTTGGAAAAGAAACCTGGGATAAGAAATGCGGAGTATTGAGTGGAGGAGAACGCTTGAGGCTGCTTCTCTGTGCACTTTCCATAAGCAGTAAAGCTCCTGATATGATTATTCTTGATGAACCTACGAATAATTTAGATCTGCAGAATGTGGAAATTCTTACGAATTCTACTAAGGATTATCATGGAACTTTGGTGATGATCTCGCATGATGAGCTGTTTCTGGAAGAGACCGGAGTGGAAAGGGAGATTGTTTTGGCTTAAATAGAAGCATTATGACCTGATGTTTTATGCTCTCGTAGATTTTGCTGATTGAGTAGATGTTTTTATTGTATTTGTCATTGCAAGGAGCGCAGCGACGAAGCAATCTCTTTGAACAGAATTAGAGTGCTTCACCTACGGTTCGCAATGACGGTTAAAACCCACTGGTATATATGATTGAAGACCTCTTCCCGGATTTCCTCATTTAATATTTCGTGGCGCATTTCGGGATAGATTTTTGTACTTACATCTTTAAATCCATCCTGTTTTAAATGGTCAACAGTTTGCAGTACGCCTTTGCTGAAATCTCCTATCGGATCATTCTGTCCACTGATAAACAGAAGAGGGAAAGATTTTGAAATAGTGGAAGCCCAGTTTCTTGCTGTAGCCTTTTTGTAAATGCTGAACAGCGCATAGAAAGCATTATTGGTAAAAGGAAGTCCGCACAGCTCATCCTTGGTAAAAGCTTTTCTGTTGGCCGGATTCAGGCTGAGCCAGCTTGTGTCATTGAAGTCCGGATCTTTCTTGAAATGCTTGTTATTAACAATATTGAAAAGAGTATTGAGGTAAGTCGGATAATGCGGTGCTATTTTATTAGCTAATGAGAGATACCCTTTTATCATGCTAATGCCGGCCAAAGGACCACCGGTTCCAACAATGAGAGCTCCGGTAAATTTTCCACTGGATTTTTGCAGAAGACAGCGTGTAACAAATGACCCCATAGAATGTCCAAGAACGAAGTGGGGTACATCCGTATATTGCTGGTGAAGATATTTACTCATTGCTTCAGCATCTGAAATAAGCTTTTCATCGGGTTGGTCCAGCTGGAAAAACCCGATGTCTTTTTTGTCTTTCACAGATTTTCCATGTCCCAGATGATCATAGGTGAGTACAGCCAATCCATGGTCTGCAAAATAACCGGCAATTTCAGCATATCTTCCGCTGTGTTCCTGCATGCCGTGGATGATGAGCAGCGTAGCTTTTACGGGAACTGTGTCAGGAGTGAACAGGGTATGGAAGAGTTTTGTCTCGCTGGTAGGTGTTGGGGAGAAGTAGGATGATTTTTGTGATGCCATATTGGGTTGCCTTTGCTATTTCAGAAGACAATCAAATATACGGAATTAATCATCTCAATTAGGATGATCAAACGCTTTTCTGATGGTCTTTAATTTCTAATCTATTCATCTAAGCTTGCTGAAATATCCATTTGCTGATGAAGAATTCTAATAATTTCAATTCCTTCATCTTTCAAATTGATTTTGTAAAAAATAAAATGAGATTTTACTCTTGAGCGGAAATATCCTTTTCTTATTTTGTTGTAATCTCTTCCTGAATTTGGATTTGCAGACAAATATTCAATTTCATTCATTAGCAGGTCAAAATAATAATCCGCCTGTTTTAATGACCAGGTTTCGAAAGTGTATAACCAGATTTTTTCTAAGTCATTTAACGCTTCTTTGCTTATCCTGTAATTCATGAATCAGCAGAATGTTTTTGATGAAGACCTTTTAAAAATTCTTTGCGATCAAAACTCTCTGCAAAACCAGATTTTTCACCTTTTTTTAATTCATTAATCAGTTCTGTCTTCTTAGATTCTTCATATTCAAATAGTCTTAGAGCATTTCTTATCACCTCACTGGCAGAAGAGTATTTTCCTGATTTTATTTGTTCACTGATGAAATTATCAAAATAATCTCCCAATAGTATGGATGTATTTTTTGCCATTGTCCTGTATTTTAATTCAAATATACCAATTTTTGGTATATGATAGAACTATATTTTATCATGACAGCTTGATTTTTAATTACATTTATTAAAAACCAAACAAAATATTTTTAGATTATAAGTCGATAAATAAATTAAATAACCCATATATAAAGGAAGAAAGTAGGACAAAAGATAGAGTCAATTATTGAAAATGGTTTAATTTTCACATATATTAAAGCATTAGTAAATGACTATCTTTTGAAAAGTGTATAAAATACAGACATTAAAAAAAGGATTATTAGAAATTTAAGCGGGCTCTCATAATTTATATTCAAAAAATAAATTTCTCACATAATTTGCCCACCCTATTTTTAAAAAGTAATTTTGCATGAATCTAAAATAAAAGTAAAATATGTCAACTTACGTAGTTGTAGGTCTTCAGTATGGAGATGAAGGTAAAGGAAAAATCACGGATGTTTTATCGGCTAAATCGGATTATGTTGTTCGTTTCCAAGGTGGAGACAACGCTGGTCACACGGTTTATGTAGGCGAAGAAAAATTTGTACTTCACCTTCTTCCTTCTGGTGTACTGCAGTGCAAAGGGAAGTGTATCATTGCTAATGGAGTAGTGGTAAACCCAAAATCTTTCATTAAAGAGGTTGGCCAGATCGAAAGCAAAGGCTTGAGAACTGACCACATTTTTATCAGCAGAAGAGCGCATGTGATCATGCCTTACCACATTCTTTTGGATACCTACCGTGAAGAGGAACATGGAGGAACTCAGATCGGGACTACGAAGAAAGGAATCGGGCCATGCTATGAAGATAAGATCGCAAGAATCGGGATCAGAATGGTAGACCTTTTAAATCCTGAAATCTTAAGAGATAAAATTGAGAAAAACTTAAAAGTTAAAAATTCTCTTTTTGAAAAATATTACGGAAAGCCGACACTGGACGTAGAAGAAATTTACAACGAATTTTTAGCGATCGGAAAACAGCTTCAGGACAGAATTGTAGATACAGAAGTTGAATTGAATGAAGCCATCAGAGACGGTAAAAATGTTTTATTTGAAGGAGCTCAGGCATTGATGCTGGATATCGACTTTGGAACATATCCGTACGTAACTTCATCTTCACCTTCTACAGGAGGAGTTTGTTCAGGTGCCGGGGTGCCGCCAACTTCACTTCAGAACCTTATCGGTGTTGCCAAAGCCTATTGTACAAGAGTAGGAAACGGACCTTTCCCTTCCGAACTGGATAATGAATTAGGAGAAAGCATCAGACAGATTGGTGGTGAATTTGGAGCCACAACAGGCAGACCGAGAAGAACAGGCTGGTTAGACCTTGTTTCTTTAAAGCATGCTTGTATGATCAACGGAATCAATAATCTTGTTATTACAAAACTGGACGTACTTACAGGAATTGAAAACCTGAAAATCGTTACCCATTATAAAACAGAAGACGATAAGATCATTGATTATTTCACTTCTTCAACAGAGAAATTATATAACTACGAGCCAATCTATCATGATTTACCGGGATGGAATGAAGATCTTACCAAAGTAAGAAGCTATGATGAACTTCCGGATAATGCTCAGAAATACATTGAATTCATTGAGGAGTACCTGGGAATCAACGTATATTTGGTTTCTGTAGGCCCTGAAAGAAGTCAGAATATTATCAGAAAAGAATTATTCTAACATTTAGAATACAATATAAACAAGAAAGAGACTGTCACATGACGGTCTCTTTTTTTATAGATAAATTATCGGTTTTTTGTCAGGAGTATTTATCCTTCCGTTACCACTTCATCGCGGTTGCCATCTTCTTCTTTTCCCTCCTGTATCATCACTTCTGCTTCCGCTTTCTCTTCATGGGTAGCTTCCTGCACCTGCTCTTCCTGCTCTTCATTATGATGGTCTATGAAAAACTCACAATATACCGGAAGATGGTCTGATCCAAAATTTTCCAGGGTTTTAAGCTCTTTGATGAAAATATCTTCACTGTGGAACATCAGATCGATAGGGAATCTCAACAGACGGTATTTGGCATGAAAGGTAGACACAAAGGAACGTCCTATTCTGGGATCAATCAAATGGCTTGTCTTTCTAAATAATATGGATGATTTCGACCATGCCACATTATTAAAATCTCCTACAACAATAACCGGCTCATGGATATCTTTTACCCGTTTGGCTGCACTTAAAAGATCACCGTCTCTCTCTTTTGAGGTTTCCTCTTCAGTAGGACTTGGCGGGGGCGGATGCACCCCGAAAAATACAAACGAAAAGCCATCTTCAGTCTTTAGATGTACCTCAATGCTCGGAATATCATCAGCTACAAAATAATGAGTCTGTGCACTTTTGATCTCAAGTTTAGAGTAGAAGTGCATTCCATAGGTATTTTCAAGGCTTACTTTATGCTGGAAAGGATAATCTGTTTCAAGAACTTTCATGGCCTGTTCCCAATCTCCATTACTTTCCATGGTCAGAAAAACTTCGGGGCTGTATTTATTAATAAGCCGAATAAATCTGTCATATTCCTTATTAAACTGGTAAACATTGGCAGAAATAAAATGCAGTTTTTGAGAAGATTTATGCTGCTGCTTATGTCTTTTGACCGGATAAAGCGGAGTATATTTCACAAGGGTAACCCCGTGATGAATAAACAGTAACAGCAGAAGACTCTGTGAATACCAGATATGCTGAGGCTGATCAAGTAAAAGCCCCAAAGCAAAAGTAATCAAAACAGCATAAGTAATCTGAATCTTACCAAATTCCGGAACCCTGAATATCCAATGGGAATTCTGAATTTTAGGCAGTAGTGTCAAAAGCACCAGCAATCCGATTAACGACAAATAAATACCCCACATATAATCTAATCAACGGATAAAAATAGTTTATTTTTTATAGAATTCAAATCAATTCGCTTTTAAGCTTTGTTAATTTAATAGTTTAGCATAATTTTCCCTATTTTTATTCTGTCAGATTAATTAAACCTATATGAATAAACTTATTGCAGCTGCCCTGCTATTCGGTACCTTATGTTTCGGACAGCAGAATCAGGAAATAGAAAAACCGATCCGTAATCTGTTTTTAGGAATGAAGAATGCAGATCCTGAACTGATGAAATCTGCCTTTGCAGAAGGAGCTGTTCTTCAGAGCATTGCTAAAGGCGGAACAGTGAAAAATGAAAATATACAGGAATTTATCGCTTCCGTTTCCAAATTTTCAAAAGATGATCTTGATGAAAGAATTGTCATTGATGCTGTACATACGGATGGCGGGCTTGCCAGTGTATTTACGCCATATTCCTTCTTCTTTAAAGGAAAATTTTCACACTGCGGGGCAAACAGCTTTCAATTGGTCAAGCAGCAGAATGACTGGAAAATTCAGTATATTATCGATACCCGAAGAAAGGAAAACTGCAGAGAATTAAAATAATTAAGAATTAAAATCTGATTTCACTTCTAAATCTATAGAAGCTGAAGGAAGAATTAAAAGATGTAAAATGAAGATCCATCACATTGCCATTATATGTTCAGATTATAAAGTTTCAAAGAAATTCTATACTGAAGTTTTAGGCCTTAGTATTATCCGCGAAGTTTACCGTGAAGAAAGACAGTCATATAAACTTGATCTTGCTATTGGGGACCATTACGTTATTGAGCTGTTCTCATTTCCTGATCCTCCGCCAAGACCTTCCCGTCCTGAATCATGTGGCTTAAGGCATCTGGCCTTTTCAGTAGAGAATGTAGAAAGCAAAAGAAAAGAGCTCACAGAAAAAGGTCTCATCTGTGAAGATATCCGAATAGATGAATATACAGGAAAAGAATTTTTCTTTACCCAGGATCCGGATCAGCTTCCGCTGGAGTTTTATGAAATGTAAAATTAGTGGGCGTAACCCGTAAAGAAACTGACTGCCATAATGGCCAGCACGATTGAAGAAATGACTACATACACGTAGTCTTTTTCTTTTAAATAGCCTATCAGTGCAAAAATAATCCTAACCAGAGGGGTAAAGATCAGAAGCAGTATTCCCAGCTGAATAATGGCCATCCCTTCTCCCTTGCATAAAGAATTCCAAAACATGCTCCATACCTTTTCAGAAGAGGAACCCATGTCCAGAGAAGTGTATTTTTTAGGCATTTTAAAGCCTTCCATAAAAAGTTTGATAAAGCCGATCAATGACGTTGCCACAGACAAAATAACGCCCAGTCTCAGAAGATTTCCTACCGAACGGTTCAGATCCACATCTGTAAAATTCTTTCTCATTATCTGAAACTTTTATTGATACCGTTATACATCATATATATAGATAGAATGGTAATCACGATTGCAAAGAATACCTTTAATTTCTTCGTCTTGGATACCATCAGGGTTTTTGAACCAATGAAACTTCCTACCACCACACCAATCAGTACAGGAGCCACAATTACAGGAATGATCTCACCCCTCTGGAAGTAAATCAGGGCACTGGCCACAGCTGTTACACCGATCATAAAGTTACTTGTAGTAGTAGAAACCTTAAATGGCAGCTTCATCATATTGTCCATTGCCAGAACCTTCAATGCACCGGAACCGATTCCTAAAAGCCCGGACATGGCACCGGCAAACAGCATCATCAGGAATCCCGGAACCGTATTTCTTGCAGAATAACTTTTTAAAACCCCTTTGTCAGGAAAAGTTCCGTACAGTTTCAGTTTTTCTTCAAGACTTCCTTTTATCAAAGGTTCCTGGTGATCAGGTTTTCCCTTAAGGTTGATAATAACTGTTAATAAAAGGATACTTGCAAAAATAATTCCGATGGTATTGGGATTAAGCATTCCGGAAACCAATGCTCCGATAATAGCTCCCGCAGTAGTACCGATTTCCAGGAACATGCCTATCCTCATATTGGTGAAACCTTCTTTCACAAAAGCTACGGCAGCACCTGAGGAAGTACCGATCACTGAAATTAAAGAAGCCCCAATGGCATAATGCATCGGAACGCCGAAACCCAGCGTCAATAAAGGAATAATGATAACTCCTCCTCCCAAACCTGTAAGTGAACCCAAAAGACCGGCGGAAACTGCGCCGAGAAACAGAATAATGATTTCTGACATGCTACAAATATAAAACTATTGTAGTACTCTGCCAAACGTTTAAAAAAGATAAATTTGACGTATTTTTGCAGCTATGAAAACTGAAATGAAATTATTTTATATCATTCTCGGTGCAACGCCCAAGGGCAGGAATATCGAGCAGCATGACGTTTTTTTCGGGATCGCAGAAAACCTTAAAGATCTTGTTCCCGATATGAAAGATTTCTGGAAAGAAGCGGAAGGTAAAATTCATGTAGACTGTCATCAGGAAGTGAGATTTGCAGACGGATATGAGGTGAAGATCGTTGAAAAAACAGATCAGCCGTCTGAAGATCAGCTGTATTTCCTTAATTTAGGAGGATACAAGAAAGGTTTTTTTGAAGAATTTCACGAACAGCACCTGATGGTAGGAAAATCAATGGGTGAAATTATCAAAAGGGCAAAGACAACAGAATTTTATGCAACAATGGGTTTTGAAGGAGCCGTAAGCCATATTGACGATAAACACGGCGTTGATATTGATGATATCTTCAATGTTAATGACATACTGCCACAAAAAATGAAAGAAAAATATTCCATTATCCTGATAAAATCTGAGGCAGAGAATCAGGAAAATCCAATAGGACTTGGATATTTGAAGATTGATAAAATTCAATAAAAACTTTCCATTTAAATCTAATAGAAAAAAATAAAAGTAAGAATGAAAATAGGAATTTTAGGAGGCGGACAGCTCGGAAGAATGCTGATACAGAGCGCACTGAAATACGATGACCAATTTTATACACTGGATCCTGCTTCCGATGCACCGTGCAGCAGCATTTCCCATTTTACACAGGGAAATTTCAACGATTATGATACGGTACTGAATTTCGGTAAAGATAAAGACGTGGTTACCATCGAAATAGAACACGTTAATGCCGATGCTTTGGCAGCGCTTGAAAAGCAGGGTGTAAAAGTAGTTCCTAATGCTGCTATTATTAAAACCATCCAGCAGAAGATCCTTCAGAAAGAATTCTATAAAACATACGGTATTCCAAGTCCTGAATTTCAGGTTGTTTGGAATAGTGAAGAAAAAATCATGATGCCTTTGCCGTTTGTGCAGAAAATGAACACCGGCGGTTATGACGGAAAAGGCGTTCAGGTGATCAAAACAGAAGATGATTATCAGCATTTATGGAAAGAGGCTTCCGTGATCGAAAGTCTGGTTGATATCGACAAGGAGCTTTCCGTCATCGTTGCCAGAAATGAAAATGGTGAAACCAAAACTTTTCCGGTAACAGAAATGGTAGCTGATCCAAAGTTGAACCTGTTGGATTTCAATATCTGTCCTGTATTTTTAAGCGATGATATCCAAAAGCAGATTGATTCCGTTACTGAGAAATTTCTCGCTGCTGTCAACTCACCCGGTCTTTTTGCCATCGAACTTTTTCTTGATAAAAATGGAAAAATATGGGTGAACGAAACTGCCCCAAGACTGCATAATTCAGGCCATCAAAGCCAGGAAGGAAATACCAATTCCCAGTTTGAGCAGATGTACCGCGTTGTCAAAAACCTGCCACTGGCAGACACAGATGCTTTTACCTACAGTGGAATGCTGAATCTTGTGGGAGCAGAAGGACACGCCGGAAAAGTGATCTACGAAGGAATGGATGATGTTCTCCAATTACCGAAAACCTATATTCATCTCTACGGAAAAACCGAAACCAAACCCGGAAGAAAAATGGGGCACATCAATGTGCTGGCTGATTCCAGAGAAGAGCTCATGGAAAAGCTGGTGAAAGTGAAAAGTATGGTGAGGGTTATTGCCGAATAAAACTTAAAATAAAAGATAAAAGAGGCTGTCTCAAAAGTGAGACAGTTCTTTTTTTATGCGCAAAAAAGGAAAGCTCAAAGCTTTCCCAGTTTTTGCAAATTGATTAATTTGCTGTGTGTTAAGTAAATCAAAAATAGTCTTTA
>Ga0307412_10000080_pt1 | contig 94834 bp, 82 predicted proteins | sample DK1Cmetagenome_3_FD_203823 | JGI IMG/M metagenome (GOLD analysis project Ga0307412, IMG submission 203823) | Maize rhizosphere microbial communities from greenhouse at UC Davis, California, United States - DK15-C-1 | ecosystem: Host-associated > Plants > Roots > Rhizosphere > Soil | place: USA...
GCGAGCCGCGCGCCCTCAAACGCAGACCCAAGAACTACCCCTTGCTAACCTCTCATCGCCGCACCTTTCGCGAAACACCCCACCGTGGTCGCCCTCGCTCAGCCCGCTAAACTACGCGCCATTCGGGCCTGTCCACTTCGGGATTTCCGTCGAAATTATTACTTCGGCATGATTGCCAAGGCATTACGAGCGGGCGAAATCTCCCGGAGATAGAGCGGGGGAGCGCCGTCGCCACGCTGAAACCAGATCCCGCTTGCCGTGCCCCCAGCTAGATTCAAGGCGGTGGCGATCTTGAATTTAGAAAACGTTTTGCCGTTCGCCAGCATGCGGGCCACCCGGTCCAACGTCGTGCTGGGCACATACAGAATCGCCCATTCGCCTTTGCCTGAGGTGACCAGAATCGTGCGCCGGGCAAAGCGCTGAGCGTCCAATCCTTCTACAAAAACACCATTGTCCACCAGGAAGGGTCCGCCTTGAAGGGCGTGCTCGGCGTTTTCCAAATGACCTGGGGTTGCCGACTTGCTGGGGATGAGCGTGATCGCGCCGGCTTTTACCAACAGCAACCCTTCACCCGCCGGTTCGTCCGTCGCCAATGAACCCAACTTCGCCGAACTCGCGATCGTCAGTCCAAACGATTGACCGTCGGGACGCATATTCCCGCCGTTGCAACCGGCGAACGCCGAGGCGGCGACGAAAGCGTCTCCCATCCGGATCGAAGGTTGGGTGGACAAATCAATGACGTGCAGCGTTTCCTCCTGCTCGCGAAAGGCATAGCCGTGAACCGTTACGGAACGTTCGTCGGGTCCGATCTCCGCATCGAAACGGAAGGCCTCACCAGCGACGGCGTGCGCCGCGGCGAGTAAAAACAGCAGACATTTCAGGGGGCGATTCATCGACGGGGGTGGAGGACGAGGAAATTGCGAACCGGCTTATTCCACAATGGCCGAGTAAAGACGGGGCCACCTGGGATTTTATCGGAAATCCACAGTTCAGACGAACGTCCGCCATCGAGGTTGAGAGCCATATGCACCGGCCAGCCTGCGGGCGAGCCGATGGCGAGAGCATCCGCGAGATCGTTCAGTGTGCAAGGCGACGTTCGCGCCATGAACCAGCGGTGACCACCGTCCCATAGCAAAATCGTGCGGGCGCTCGCTTTCACATCGTCGAGCCCGCCAACCGCCCGGCGTCGGTCCACCAGCATCGGCCCAGCTTGGATGAGTTCGCGGGATTTGCGGGCCGCGGCAGGGCCGATAGCACCCCGGCGTGCGAGTATCATTTTGCCTGACGCGTCTTCCAGCCAAAGCCCCGAACCGAGAGAACTCGCTCCGTTCCAGTTTCCTGCGGCCTTTGCCCGGCTTATCACCAGCCCGAGTGGTGCGCCTTCCGGTGTAAAGAAGCCAGCGTTCACCGCGGCGACCCCGCCGGTTTTTGCCCCCGCCTCCGAGCTATCCAGCCATTTCGATGCCGGTCCCTGCGGTTGGTCGGCGACCACCAATCGGTGGCTCCGCGAGTCGAAGCCGACCCCATCGAGCGAAATCCCTCCCTCGAGCGCCTTCAATCGCTTCACCGGAAGGGTAACCGGGACATTTTCTTCGACCGGCAACGCCCGTGGCACCCGGGGCGATTGCGCGAATGCCTCAACGCAAGCCATGGCGAAAATCAGGCTCGCTCCCGCCCATGCGCGCATTCCGGTCACGCGGGACGCTTGCCACGGCTCCAGCGGCTTTGCAATGCCCGCGCAAACGATTCGGGCCCGAATTTGCCAGAGCAACCGTTTGCCCGTAGATTTCCGCAAAATCGTATGCAAACCCGAACCTTTTTAAAGGGCCTTTGCTTTGTTGCCGTCGCCGGCTTGCCCTCCCTGAGCCAAGCGGTGACGATTTCCGAAAAGGCAAAAATCGAAGAATTGATCCGCCAGGTCGGGGCTCTTCAAAACGCGAAGTTTATCCGCAACGGAAAGAGCTACGATTCGAAAGACGCGGCGAAATTTCTCCGAGGCAAATGGGATTCAAAGGCCAAGGAAATCGCGACTGCCGAGGATTTCATCCAAAAGGTCGGGTCGGTTTCGTCCACGTCCGGCCAGCCTTACCTGATCCGTTTTACCGACGGACACGAGGTGAAGTGCGGGGAGTATTTGAGGGATCTTTTAAAAAAGTCGGGAGAGTAATGGGCTTACTTCTTCTCCGCCACCGCTAGCAACGTCTGAAACTTCGGTGCCTCCTCCTCGCGATCCGCCACGACGATTTCGATCCCTCGGAATCCGGCGCGTTCGAGCATGGAAGAAAGATGGACTTCCGCGAAGCCCAGCCAACGATCGGCGTAAAGTTCACGCGCCTCCTCAAAGCCGTGTTGAAGCAGGTCGAGAATGATGATCCGCCCGCCCGGTTTGAGGATACGAAACGCCGCATCGATTGCCCGTTGCGGGTGTTCCGCGTGGTGCAGCGCCTGACTGAAAATCGCGAGGTCGACGGATTCGGGTTCGATCGGCGGCTCTTCCACATCTCCCAAGCGATATTCGAGATTGGGCAAATGGTGCTTTTCCGCCAACGCCCGGCCGAATTCGACCATTTTGGGCGATAGATCGACGGCGATCACTTTTTCCGCCCGCTGAGCGAGGAGCTGGGAAAGCGTCCCTTCGCCCGCACCCAAGTCGGCGACCACGCGGTAGTTCATCACCTTGAGCAAGGCTTCCGTCAGTGCCTTCCAGGAACGACCGGGCACGTAATCCTTCCCAAAACGTCCCGCGAGTTCGTCGAAATATGCCCGCGAGCGATCCTGCCGTTTCCGTTGTAAATGGCGCAACGCGGCGGCATCGGTCTCGATTTCGGGCAATTCGGACGCCGCCAGCCGGGCGATTTCCCGCAGATCCGCCGGGGCCGACGAGGAGTAGATGTTGTTCTTCCCGCTCCGTGCATCGGCCACCAGCCCGGTGCTTTTGAGTTGGGAAAGCTGGGTCGAAATGCGGCTTTGGCCCATTCCTAAAATTTCCTGCAAATCCGCCACGGAAAGAGCTTCCAGCTCCAAAAGCATCAGAATCCGCAAACGAGTGGGATCGGAAAGCAGCTTCAGGGATTTGAGCGTTGACGCCATGCCTCAAGCGGATACATCAACGAATCACGATTTGACGATACGAAAATCGAAAGCAGCATGAGCACCTACATTTTTTCCTCCGAATCCGTTGGTGAAGGTCATCCAGACAAAGTGGCGGACACGATTTCCGACGCCATTCTTGACGCTGTGTTGGCGCAAGATCCGAAAGGCCGCGTGGCGTGCGAAACGCTGGTAAAAAGCAACGTGGTCGTCATCGCGGGCGAACTCACCACGAGTGCAAAGCTGGATTTCGAAGAGATCGTCCGCAACGCGATCCGCGGCATCGGCTATGTGAACAACGACGACGTGTTTCACGCCGACACCGTGTTCATCAATAACTACCTCACCGGCCAATCGCCCGACATTGCCCAAGGCGTCGACGCCAAGAAGGCAAAGGGCAAAAAGACCGCCGAGCAAGGAGCGGGGGACCAAGGCATCATGTTCGGTTACGCGTGCGACGAAACGCCCGAGTTGATGCCTGCGCCGATCATGTTCGCCCATCGCCTCGGCCGCGAACTGACGAAGATCCGTAAAGCCGGCAAGGTGAAGTGGCTCCGCCCGGACGCGAAGTCCCAGGTGTCCGTCGAGTATGTCAACGGCAAGCCGACTCGCATCATCAACGTCGTCATTTCGACGCAGCATGCCGCGGGCGTGAAACATTCCGAAATCGAGGAATTCTGCATCGAGAAGGTCATCAAAAAGGTGCTGCCGAAGAGCCTTCTCACCAAGGACACCGAGTATCTCATCAACCCGACCGGCAATTTCGTCATCGGCGGACCGCAAGGCGACTCCGGCCTGACCGGCCGCAAGATCATCGTCGACACCTACGGGGGCACCGGCCGTCACGGTGGTGGCGCTTTCTCCGGCAAGGACCCGTCGAAAGTCGACCGCTCGGCCGCTTACATGGGCCGCTGGGTGGCGAAGAACGTCGTCGCCGCAGGCCTCGCCAAGCGCTGCGAAGTTCAATTCGCCTACGCCATCGGCCATCCGCTGCCGGTTAGCGTGCACGTCGACACCTTCGGCACCGGCAAAATCGCCGACGACAAGATCCTCGCGGGCATTTTGAAGGTCTTTTCGTTCAAACCCGCCGACATCATCAAGCAGCTCGATTTGCTCCGCCCGATCTACTCGAAGTCCACCAACTACGGTCACTTCGGCAAGGACGACAACGACCTCACCTGGGAGCGCACCGACAAAGCCGACGCGCTGAAGAAGGCGGTCAAATAAGTAAGCCATTCGTTATTGGTTAAAATTATTCGAAAAATCATGAGCACCTCCACCCTCACCCCTCCCGCCAAGGCCGCCGCCGACTACAAAGTCGCCGACATTTCCCTCGCCGAATTCGGCCGCAAGGAAATCGAAATCGCCGAGCACGAAATGCCCGGCTTGATGGCAACCCGCGCCAAGTATGGCCCGGAAAAGCCGCTCGCCGGCGTCCGCATCATGGGCTCGTTGCACATGACGATCCAAACCGCCGTCTTGATCGAAACGCTGGTCGCCCTCGGGGCGGACGTGCGCTGGGTTTCCTGCAACATCTTCTCGACCCAGGACCACGCCGCCGCCGCGATCGCCGCTGCTGGTATTCCCGTGTTCGCCTGGAAGGGAGAAACGCTCGAAGAGTATTGGTGGTGCACCTGGCAGGCGCTGGTGAATCCACAAGGCCTTGGTCCGCAACTGATCGTGGACGATGGCGGCGACGCGACGCTCCTCATTCACAAGGGCTACGAACTGGAAAATGGCTCCGATTGGGTCAACACACCGTCCGGTTCCCAGGAAGAGCAGATCATCAAGAATCTCCTGAAAAAGGTCCACGCCGAGCAGCCCGGCATCTTCGCGAAGATCGTGAAGGACTGGAAGGGTGTGTCCGAAGAAACGACCACCGGCGTGCATCGCCTCTACCAGATGGCGAAGGCCGGCACCTTGCTCGTTCCGGCGATCAACGTGAACGACTCGGTGACCAAGTCGAAGTTCGACAACCTTTACGGCTGCCGCGAGTCGCTGGTCGATGGCATCAAGCGCGCCACCGACGTGATGATCTCCGGCAAAGTCGGCGTCGTGTGCGGTTACGGTGACGTCGGCAAAGGCTGCGCGCAGGCACTCCGCGGCCAAGGCGCCCAAGTCGTTGTCACCGAGGTCGACCCGATCTGCGCCTTGCAAGCGGCGATGGAAGGTTTCCGCGTGCTGACGGTCGAGGACACCCTCGGTTGGGGCGACATCTATGTCACCACCACCGGCAACAAGGACATCATCCGCCTTGAGCACATGGAGAAGATGAAGGATCAGGCGATCGTTTGTAACATCGGCCACTTCGACAACGAGATCCAGATCGACAAGCTCAACGAAGCGAAGGGTGTCGAGCGCAAGAACATCAAACCGCAGGTCGACAAGTATACCTTCCCGACCGGCAACAGCATCTACATGCTCGCCGAAGGCCGTTTGGTGAATCTCGGCTGCGCCACCGGCCATCCGAGCTTCGTGATGTCGAACAGCTTCACCAACCAGACGCTCGCCCAGATCGATCTCTGGAAGAACAAGGACGTCTACCAAGCGGGCGAAGTGAAGGTGTTGCCGAAGCATCTCGACGAGGAAGTCGCGCGACTCCACCTCGCGAAGGTGGGCGCAAAGCTGACCCAACTGACTGCGGATCAAGCCGACTACATCGGCGTGCCGGTCGAAGGGCCGTTCAAAGCGGATCATTACCGCTACTGAAGGAGCGCCGAGATTTTGACCCTAAAGCCTGCCGGTTCACCCGGCGGGCTTTTTTATGGGTGAATTCAAAGCTTTCAGCGGGCCGGTCACGACGGTTTTTCCATACCGAGGCGGACATGGGGAATCGCCGACTTTGCAGATGCTTTGATAGCTTAAGTCAATGGTCGTAACCGACTCGTGCAAACAGCAATCAAATTGCAGAATGCTAACCTAAGAATTATTTACCCATTAACATGATGTAGAGTTTGACGTTGTCTTTGTTAGATGGTTTCAACCCATCACGTCTGATGCGTTCGTTACATCATGCAAGAAATCCGACACGCAATCGAAAACATGGCTTGGCCGGAAACCTCCAAGCCGCATGATTACGTGGAAAAAGCGTTCAGATACGCGGGCATTCCTTTTGAGCGCGCGTTGGAAACCTCCTGTGGTCTCATCGACTTTTTAGTCGCCTCCCAAATCGTGGTGCAGTTGGAAACTCCTCCGGCTAGAGGCAGTGAAAGCTTCCGCCAACTCGGCACTCTGCTTGAAAATCTCGGCTATCGGGAAGGCGTGCTTTTGAGCGCACGATATCGGGAAGCCTTTGAAACCGAATGGCATACTCGTCAGGCCAAGTCTTTGCCGGTGAAAATCCTCCCGTTGCGCTCCCGCGCCTGACGGGAAAGAGGGGATTTTTTCGGAAAACCTGTGAGAAACATCTTGCGCGACCAAGAATTCAAACTAGGGTTGCCCCGCGGCCGCAAGCGGTCCTCACCAACGCCTCGTTAGCTCAGTTGGTAGAGCAGTTGACTCTTAATCAATTGGTCCTAGGTTCGAGTCCTAGACGGGGCACCAAATTTCCTTTTGCAGCCGGAAGCGATGACGCGTCCGGCTTTTTTGTTTTCGCTCGGAAAATTGTTCCCTCCCTTATGATTCGGCATCGCCAGGTGTGGTGGCTTCGGGCAGGAAGGGTCCCGGATGCCTGATTTGAGTTTGGAAGCGGCGCTGCGCAAACGCGGTTTTACGTCGGTCGTCGGAGTGGACGAAGCGGGGCGGGGACCGCTGGCCGGGCCGGTGACTGCGGCGGCAGTGATTTTGCCCAAAGGTTTCCGTTGCCCGGGTTTGGACGACTCAAAAAAGCTTTCTCCCCTGAAGCGGGAGAATTTTCACAACCAGCTGATTTCCAATCCAAAAGTTCGCTGGTCGGTCGCCCATGCCGAGATCGCGGAGATCGATTCGCTCAATATCCTGCGGGCCACGCATCTGGCGATGCGACGCGCGGTGGAGGGGCTTGCTTGCGAGATCGAACATTGCTTGGTCGATGGTTTGCCGGTGCCGGGTTTCCCTTGGTCACACGATGGCGTCGTGAAGGGGGACGGCATTTCCCTCTCGATCGCCGCGGCAAGCGTCATCGCCAAGGTGACGCGGGATCGCTTGATGCGGGAAATGGCCTTGGAGTTTCCGCAATATGGCTTTGAGCGCCATCAGGGCTATGGCACCAAGGAACATCTCGATGCCTTACAAACCCATGGGCCTTGCCGCATTCATCGCCGCTCGTTTCAGCCGGTGTCTCAACTCCTCCTGCCGCTTGGTGAAGCGTGACGGCTCGCCGTTGAGCCTCAAGGAAATCGGCGATTTCGGCGAAAAGGTAGCCGCGGCTTGGCTGCGGACGCAGGGCTGCAAGGTTCTCTATCGAAACTTCCGCGCGCCCCACGGTGGGGAAGTCGACATCGTGGCGAGACACGGCTCGCTGTTGCTGTTCGTGGAGGTGAAGACCCGCCGAGCGGGCGCGAAAATTCGCGGTTTTGATGCCGTCAACGCAGGCAAACAGGCGTTGATTGAGCGCGGCGCGAACGAATGGCTGCGGTTGCTTGGCACCCGGGAAATCCCTTGGCGCTTCGATGTGATCGAGGTGTCCGTCGAGCAAGGGAAGCCGCCGCGCGTCCACCGGATCGAAAACGCATTTTAATCGAAAAAATCACGGCCATTTGCGCAGCGGGCGAAACGGGTCTAGGTGTTAGAGAAGCCAACCTTCATCAACCTATGAAATCCATCCTCATCGCTTTGCCCGTCATCACCGCACTCGTTTGTTCCTGTGAGAAATCCAAGCTCGCGAGCGTGGGCGACGCGTCATTCGCCCGCAAAACTTTCGAGAAGCTGGCGAAAGGCGATCAATCAGTGGATCCGGACATCGACTGGAAAACGCTCCGTGCGCTCGGACAAGATGTCGGCGTGGTTTACGTCACCATGGCGTCCGAAGAAGATCAGCGTCGTTTCCGGGAAGGCTTCATCACCCAATTCGCCTCGTCGTTCCAAACCGCGGGCGGCAAGGTGGAGGATTTTGTCGATTGGAAAGTGACCGAGCACGACGCCACCCACTCGGTGGTGACGGCTTCGTCTCCCACCCGGATTCTGAAAATCGGCGTCAATGACCGGGACGGGAAAGAGCGGGTGGCCTCACTGGATGTGGTGATTCGTTGAAATCCAGAGGATTGCATTTTCAGAAATCTTACGGAGACGTGAAATATCGAGGCCAAAGAGCTTGGCAGAAGGAACGCTTTGCCTTCATACTCGCCAAAGCATGAAGGCCGGGATGATCACACTCGATCGGGTCACCCGGAAGCGAGTAGCCCAAGTGGTTCGCAGTTTCCGGAAAACCGACGAAGGCGGCAAAGGGACGCGGCTGTTCGTTTTGTTGCTGATCCTGATGGTGGCGATCAATGGCCTGAACGTCATCAATAGCTACGTCGGACGGGATTTCATGTCGTCGATGGAGCATCGCGACGCAGCCGCCTTCCTGCGGCTCGCGGTGCTCTATATCCTGGTGTTCGGAGTTTCGACCGCGGTGGCGGTGTATTTTCGCTTCAGCGAGGAACGGCTTGGCCTGCTCTGGCGGGAATCGCTCAGTCGGCAGCTGTCGGACGCCTATCTCACGCATTGCTTGCAGCCCCACGGCAGCGATCCCGAGCGGGTGGCAAATCCGGACCAACGCATTTCGGAAGATGTCCGGGCGTTCACGACCTCTACCTTGACGTTCGCTCTGTTGATTCTGAACGGCACGTTCACCATTTTGGCGTTTTCGGGCGTTTTGTGGTCGATCAGTCCCTTGCTGTTTGTCGTGGCGGTGGGCTATGCGGCGATCGGCTCGCTGATGACCATCCGCCTCGGCCGGCCGCTCATTGGCTTGAATTTTCGCCAAGCGGACAAAGAGGCGAATTTCCGCTCGGAACTCATCCACGTTCGCGATCACGCCGAGCAGGTGGCGCTGACGCATAACGAGCCGCTCTTCCGTCGCCGGCTTTCGCAACGCATCGGCGATTGGGCTTCGAATGGTCGCAAGATCATCGGAGTGAACCGCAATCTGTCGTTCTTCACCACCGGCTATAACTACCTCATCCAGATCATTCCGGCACTGGTGGTCGCTCCGATGTTTTTCCGCGGGCAAATCGAGTTCGGCGTGATTACCCAGTCGGCAATGGCGTTTGCGACCTTGTTGGGAGCCTTTTCCATCATCGTCACTCAGTTCCAATCCATTTCCACCTTCGCGGCGGTGGTGGCCCGGCTTAGCGAGTTGGCGATTTCCATCGAACGAGCGAGTGAACCGGTGGTGACGCCGGTCACCATCCGCCACGAACCACGGCGACTCGAATTCGAAGGTTTGGAATTGTTCACCTTGGAAACGGGCGTGCCGTTGATCCGCGGATTGGATTTGCTCCTGCCGGAACGGGCGAGCGTGCTGATCCAAGGCCCGAACGAAGCCGCGCGGCACGCGTTGTTCCACTTGCTTTCCGGTCGCTGGGAAAGGGGGTCCGGCACGGTGGTGATGCCCGATCCCAGCCGGATGATGCTTTTGCCCGAGCGGCCCTATCTTCCCCCGGGGACATTGCGGCAATTGCTTCGGATCGAAGCGGGTGACGTGCGGGTCAACGACCTCCGCACGAGCCAAGCGCTGCGTTTATTGAAATTGGGCGAAGTGATCGAGCGTGTCGGCGGTCTCGATGTGGTGCGCGATTGGGGGGAAGTGCTTTCTTTGGGCGAACAACAACTTTTCGCCTGTGTCCGCGCGATCGCGGCGAATCCGGACTTCATCGTCTTCGACCGGCCGGGAACCACGTTGAAAGACGCGGAACTCGCCCGGGTGGTCGGGTCTTTCCGTCAGATGGGACAAGGCACCTTGATGTTTGGCGGCACGGGAGAATCGAGCGCTCCGTTCGATGCCATCCTGCAAATCCAACTCGACGGCACCTGGAGCTACACGCCTCAGATCCGCGCCTTGCCCGAGGCCTTCGCCGAGGAATCAAGCCAGTGTGAGTTTCACAGTGCCATCGGGGAGGACGGGGTGGTCGACGCCAAAGGCGCGGAGAACGGTGGCTCTGGAAACGGGCAGCCGGACCATGATGCCGCCGCGGGGTGATTTTTCCAGCGGGGCGAGATCCAGTTCCCAACGTTCACCGGAACGCTTCAGCGAATAACTCAAACGACCGTAGTAAGTGGGCAGTTGGTTGACACCATTCGTGCGCCCAGATGCGAACCAATCTGCGGGCAAGCCGGCCGCGAGCACGAGCGCGTCATCCGCTTCGCGCTCGTAGGCGAACAAGCCCGCGAATCCGAGGACGTATTCCGCGCCGATCCACGTGTGGGGCAAGTCGCCGAAATGGCCCGGGCTTTCCGGATCCTTCCAGGTGATCTCCGGCCATTGATGCCATTCCTTCGGCCGACGGTCATTGAGGAGAAATGTCAGCAACTCGATGGCGTCGTCACGCCGTCCCAGCCGGGTCAACGCGGTCACGATGCGAAGTTCGTAGGCGGAATAATTGGTCCACGGCATTTGGCCCGCGATGCGCATGCGGAAGCCTTCGAGATAGCGGTTGAAAGTCGTCTCGAGACCATCCTCGGGCAGCACGCCCAAACCATCGAGAATCATCAACGCCACCGCGGTGGCCGCCGGGTCAAAATCAGCCCATTCCACCGACCCTGGGATATAGGAAATGTTCCGCAACTCCATGGTCGCGCGAAGAGATTCGGTCACCGAATGGGTAAGCGCGTTGCCCAGCGCGGCGATCGCGTCGATTTCCCAGTGCGGGCGTCCCAATTTCTCGCCGAGAGCCTGAACATCCCGCAGTCCGCGGATTGCCCAGAAATCATCCCAATACGCGTGAACGGGATGCGCCAGATAGCCTTCGTGGCTCGCCGACTCCGGCAGCAAACCGCGGAACGGCCGCTTGTCCGGCATGTCGTAACCCGTCTCAGGTCTGCGTTCCCGCAGTTCGCGGATATGGGCCACGCAGTTCATGACGGACGGCCAGTGCTCCAGCGCGAAGGCGTCGCCCGCTCCGAAACGATGGCATTCGGCGATGCCGTAGAGCCACTGGCCCTGGCTGTCGTATTCGACCAACCAATCCGCTCCTTCGCGGTCGACGCAGCACGGCACTTGACCGTCATCGCGCAACCACGGCGCGTACCAGTTGATGAAATCGGGAAACGCCTGGAATTCGCCCGCGCGAGCCAAAGCCGCGCCCATCACCACCCCATCGCGGATCCACGCGCGATTGTAACGACGCGGGCCGGGGTGGAGGGCAAATACCTCGCGATTGACCAAAATATGGGCGGCAGCCGTGCGCCAGGCCTCCGCCGCATCTTTCCAAGCGGGAGGCACATCGAACGACACGGTGCAAAGCGACTTTGCCCATTCTTCGCGTGCTTTCGTGTGCGCGATGGTCACCGGCTCGACTTCTTCGCCCACCGGAATGCGCCCGAACGGGACCATTAGCTTCCGGGTCGCCGTTTCGCCGGGCTTTAATGTTAGATCGAAAGTGAACACCGCCTCCGCCAACCCCAGAGGATCGGTGGCGTGGGATTCGGCCGGAGGAGAATTCGCCAGTAATTTCCCGAATAACCGTCCCGCGACGAAAGGCTGAGTACCGGTGCTGGAAGGTGGGTCGAGTGCGAGCACCGCGCGACTGCCGTTGACCCGGCAAAGAGGTCCATGAAACTCGATCGCGGTGATCGGGCTTTTTCCCCCAATATGGCCATGCCGCTGCCAAGGCGGGGTCGCTTGAAACGGTCGCACCGCGACGTGGAGCCGCACCTCGCGTTCGACGTCCGAGCGGTTTTCCACCGTATAGCTCGCGATCAACGTCCGCCCAGTGGAGGCCCTGCCCGTCCAGGCGGCAATGTCGAGTCCAAGCGATTCGGCATCCCAGTGAATCTTGGGCAAAGGCATCCAACCGTCTTGCATCGAACGCGAACAGGTCACGTCCGCCCAGGTGGCGAGCTTGCCTTCGGAAAACAGAAACGGTTCGAGCGAGAAACCGGCCTCGTCGGTTTCGATCAGGCCTTCTTCGTTCATCATCCCGCGAGGAGCTCCGGTGGGAGCGCCGATGGGCGTGACCAATGTCTGGCGACGCAGCCAGTATTTCGGAAACGCACCCATATGAGCTTCGGCCGCCATGGTGTGCAGAAACTCGTTTTCCGAATGGGAAAATTCGGGGCCTTTCCATTCGATCTGCGCCAGTTCCGCGCCGGGCTGGAAACGCAGACGAATCCGCCGTGTTTCGGGGCAGGGCAAAGGGATCGGGGTGCAATGGCCGCCGACGCGTTCGAGCTCCAAAGCGGGCCGCCAAGCGCCATGATCATGTTCCACATCCACGGCCAAATCGCGCGCCGAGCCGTTCACCCAATGCAAAATCAGGCCTCCGATTTCGCGTTTGCGGCCAAAGTCGAATTCGAGAAACGGCTGAAGGTCTTCCAGCGAAGGTTTCCACGCCCCGTGTGAAGCTTGCAGGCAATCGCTGGTGTCGCCCGAACTCGCCACGCAGTCCTCCGGCAAAAGGGGGCCGCTATCGACCCATTCGAATTGATCGATCCACAACGTTCCCGCGCCACCGTTTCCCGCCGCGATCACGAATTCGATCGCTCCGATCTCCACCGGCACGCCTCCGCCACCCGGTCCCCAGGCGAAGGGCATGCGACTGTGCGGAATCCTGTAAGTTTTCCATCGACCGTTCGGCTTGAGGCATTCGTCCGTCCAGCGCCACACGCTGGTTCCGGCGGTATCGATGAGTTTGAACTCAAAGCGATTGGCCGGCATTTCGCCTTTGAGGCGGAAACGAAATTCCCACGCTTCGGGCAGGCGTCGGGGCAATTCCTTGCGGGCGACGACGAAGCCTTTGCCGCCATGGAAATCGAAATCCAGTTTCAGCGCTTTGCCTTTCCCGCTCGACTGGGAACTGATCTGCAATTGGGCCAAGCCGGATTTGATCGCCTTCCACGAGTTGGGCGCGTCAAACGCGTCCACCACCACCGGGTTTTCCTGAAATTTCGCCACGACTGAATAAATTTACCTAACCGTCGCGATCTCGCGCCAGAAAAATGCCGCCTTCGCTCATTGGAAGATTTTGCAGACAAATGGACGGCGCGGCGGCATTTTCACCCCGAATGGCATCGTCTCCCGCAAGCGCATGGAAACAGTGGCTGGCCGATCACGGGCCCAAGCTGCTGCTTTTCGCCCGCGGCTGGAGCCATTGCCGGCAGGACGCGGAAGATTTGATCCAGGAGGCGATCGTCAAACTTTGGCATTATCAGGCCGATCGCGGGCACGTGCCACCCGACCTGCCGCTGGCGTTTTCCACGATCCGTTTTTGCGGACTGAATCTCCATCGCTCCGAAACGCGCCGCCGGAAACGGGAAGAATCGATCGTTTACCTGAACGACTTTCAGGACATCTGGCTCGATCCGGTGCAGGAGGACGAGGAGGCGATGATCCTGCGCAAAGCGGTCGAGCAGTTGAGCCCGAAGTTGCGCGAAGTGGTCATCATGAAAACGTGGGGTGGTCTGACGTTTGCGGAAATTTCCACCACGCTCGCGATTTCGCCCAACACCGCGGCCTCGCGTTATCGCTACGCATTGGATCAACTCGCGCACGAGTTGCGCCGCCTGAAGGAGGTTCGCCATGCGTGACGTCGACCCCATCGAAGCCGCGCTTGCCCGCTTGATGCCGGTCGCTGTGAGCCACGCGGGCGAAAGCTCAATTCACGAAACGCTCGATGAGTTAGCCGGTGGCTTACCTGCGAAGCCTTATTATAAAGGGAAGGGATGGGCGATCGGGCTCGGCATCGCCGCGACCGTGGCAATTGCCGTCTTTTTTACCACTAAGCCCTCGTTGCAGGCGCCTGCCGTCGCCTCTCAGGAAAAGTTCGACTCACCGGTGGAATGGTTGGCGAACTCCGACCGGGTCGAATCATTGCAGGACGAAGGCCGGATTTCCGGAGTGGAGGGCGATGCCTTGCAAGCGGTCAGCTTGCGGGTGATCGAGGAAAACACCCTGCGCGACCGGGAAACCGGCTACACCTTCAATATTTCCGAGCCTCGGGACGAACTCGTCCTCATGCCTGTGACTTCTTTCTAAAATGCACGTTTCGCGCGTCATTGCCCTTTTTGCCCTGCTGAGTGGTATTTCCGTCGCCGATGAACCGGTGACGGCTCCGCTTATGCCGCCGGTTCCCGTTCCGGTTCCGCCAAAACCGCTGAGGGTGTCCGATGTGTCGCCTTGGCTCGGTCTTCAGGTCGCCAAGCCGGATGAGGCAACCCGGGCGCAGCTTCCTGCTTTGCCTGCCGGAATCGGCTTCATCGTTCGTTCGATCGATGCGGGTAGTGCGGCGGAAAACTGCGGCCTGCAGCCGTTCGACGTGCTGTGGAAACTCGGCGACCAATGGCTCGTCAACGAAGGGCAATTCGCAACCTTGCTCCGGTTGCACAGACCAGGAGATTCGGTCGCGCTTTCGGTTTTCCGCAACGGCAAGCCGATGGAAGTGAAGGCGGTTCTCGGTGAGCAACCTTCTAGCCGGGCCCTACTGGCCGAACCCGCGATCGAAGCGGCCGTTTCGCCTGGGGAAGGGCACTTGCTCACCCGGATCATCAATCGGGAAACGCGCACCGCAAACTTGCGAGTGAGTGACGGCAACGCGTCGCTCAAACGGTTGGAGAGCGGCGGAGGCTACGAATTGGAGATCCGCGGCGAAGCGAACCAAGTGATTTTCAACGGCAAATTGCCGACTAACGGCGACCTGAGCCAGGTGCCGGAAACCTGGCAGAGAAGGGTGGGCGCGCTGAAACGCGGGTTGGATAGCGCGCTGGATGGCGAGATCGTTCCCGTCCGCAAGCCCCGGCCAAGAATTATCCCTCCTTCGCAGGAACCTTGAAGAAGAGGAATTCGGCGGGGGAATGCCTTGCGTTTTCTGGAGGGGCCTCCCATTTTCCGCGCCATGCATTCCGACGTGGCAAAGTTGGTTGAAGCCGGCCGAATTCCCAAACCCGTGGGCGAGCGCCTGTCCCAACTCGCACCGGGTAATTTCTGCCTGCACAAATCGTGGGGCGCGGGGAAGGTGATCGAGTGGGATCTCGCGGGCAAAAAAGTAACGATCGATTTCGAACGCTCCGCGGGGCAGTCGATGGATCTCCAGTTCGCGTTTCAAAAAACCGAATGGATTCCCGCCGACGACTTCCGGGCGAAAAAGGTTGAGCAGATCGAAGAACTTCGCGCCCTTGCGAAAAAGGATCCGGTCGAGCTCGTGGTTCATTTGTTAGCAAGCCATGGCGGCTCGATGACGGGTGACGCCTTGGAAAAGGAACTCTCTGACACGGTCATCCCGGCCAACGATTTCAAGAAGTGGTGGGAAAACGCGAAGAAAGCCCTCCGTGAAAGCCGTCGCGTGGTTGTCCCGCAAAAGCGCGTGGAAGCGCTCGTCTTGCGTGATGGCGACCGTTCGCCCGCACAGGCCTTGGTTGCTGACTTCGAAGCGGCCCGCGATCTCAAGGGCATGATCAAAGCGCTGGAAGCGATCGCTTCCGACATTCGGGCCTTCGACGAAGATCCGGAAGCACTCAAGCGATTGCTCAAGGACATCGACGAAAGCGCGCGGAAATCTTCCCGCGTTCAACTCGGCCTTTCCCTCCAGCTACTTGCCGCCCGCGATGAAGTCGTCGGCACGGGCAAAGCGCTCGAACTCGACCCGACCGCCGTTCGCATTTCCGACCTGCTTCAAACCGTCGAGGCTCAACGTCTTGCAGACGAAGTGGGGTCGCTGCCATCCAATCGTCAGCGCACGATTTTCGAAGCGTTTCCAGCAGCATTCGGTGACGAATGGGTGAATCGCATCGTGCAGGTTTTCGATCGCGTCGGTGCCCGCGGCGTCACGGAAATCGCCAAACTGCTCGTGGAGCGGAAGCAAATCCCGGCGCTTGGCAAACACCTGCGCTCGGCGATCGCCCGTCGCTCGCTCGGTCCGGACGCTCTGATCTGGATTTGCCGCGAACGCAATGGCTCCGCCTCCGACGTTTTCGGCCCGGAAGTAGGTGCTTCGATTCTCAATCTGTTGGAGAATGATCACCTTTCCGACGGCCCGCGGAAAACCTCCCGTCTTCAAACGCTCCTCACCGAGGATAAAACGCTCCTCAACGATTTGGTCGAGGCGATGGATGTCAACGAGGCGCGCAATTTCGCCCGCCGCTTGCTCGAGTGCCCGGTGTTTGCCGAGCTTGAGAAGAAATCGCTGATGGCCCGCATCATCAAGGCCAAGCCAGAAACCGCCGAGCTGGTTTCCGGCGAACGCGGCAAGAAGGAAGAAGAGCTACTGGTTTCCTGGGAAAGCCTGGAGCGCAAAAAGGCGGAGCTGGATGACATCGTTCGCGTCCGGATCCCACAGAACACGAAGGACATTTCCATCGCCCGCGAATACGGTGACCTCCGCGAGAACTTCGAATACAAGTCCGCCAAGGATCACCAGAAGTACCTCGGCAATCGCAAAGCCGAGTTACAGAAGGAAATCAGCCGCGCCCGCGGCACGGATTTCAAAGGCGTCGACGCTTCCGCGATCAACATCGGCACCGTGGCGACCTTCACCGACGAACAGGGCGGGGAAATCGTTTACGCGATCCTTGGCGCATGGGACTCCGATCCCGAAAAGCGCCACCTTTCTTATCTCTCGGAACTCGGCGCGTCGTTCCTCGGCCTCAAGCCGGGCGATGCCGCCGTCGCCCGCGATCCCGCGACCGAACAAAAGCTCAACCTGACGCTCCGCTCGATCGCCCCGTTCAACCCTTAATCATCTCCAATCTTCACCTACCATGGACTACACCACCATCGTTGAAATCCGCGGCCGCGAGGTCATCGACTCGCGCGGCAATCCCACCGTCGAAGTCGACGTCCACCTCGAAGGTGGTGCCGTCGGCCGCGCCGCCGTTCCGAGCGGTGCATCCACCGGCGAACACGAAGCCGTCGAACTCCGCGACGGCGACAAGAGCCGCTACCTCGGCAAGGGCGTGCTCAAGGCCGTCGAAAACGTGAACGCCCGTCTCGCTCCGGCCCTCCTCGGCATGGACGCGACCGAGCAATCGGCCATCGACGCCGCCATGCTCGCCATCGACGGCACCTCGACCAAGAAGGACATCGGAGCCAACGCCATCCTCGGCGTTTCCATGGCCGTCGCCAAAGCCGCCGCCCAACAGCTCGGCCTCCCGCTTTACAAATACCTCGGCGGCCCGAATGCCAAGGTTCTCCCGGTCCCGATGATGAACATCATCAACGGCGGCGCTCATTCGGACGCCCCGATCGACTTCCAGGAGTTCATGATCGTGCCGGTCGGCGCGCCGACCTTCCGCGAAGCTCTCCGCTACGGTGCGGAAGTGTTCCACTCCCTCAAGAAGGTCCTTCACGATCGCGGTCTTTCCACCGCCGTGGGTGATGAAGGCGGCTTCGCCCCGAACCTCGCGGGCGCGGAAGATGCCCTCAGCGTCATTTCCCAAGCCATCGAAAAGGCCGGCTACAAGATCGGCGACGACATCGCGATCGCCCTCGACGTCGCTTCGTCCGAATTCTTCGACGCTTCGAAGAACGCCTACGTCTTCAAGAAGTCGGACGGCTCCGTGAAGTCCGCCGAAGAGCTCGTCGCGTTCTACGCCGACCTCCAGAAGCGCTACCCGATCATCTCGATCGAAGACGGCTGCGCCGAAAACGATTGGGCTGGCTGGAAAGTTCTCACCGACAAGCTCGGCAAGACCACCCAGCTCGTGGGCGATGACCTTTTCGTCACCAACACCGAGTTCCTCTCCAAGGGCATCGCCCAAGGCGTGGCCAACTCGATCCTCGTGAAGGTGAACCAGATTGGCTCGCTCACCGAAACCTTCGACGCCGTCGAAATGGCCAAGGAAAACGCCTACACGGCCGTCCTCAGCCACCGTTCCGGCGAAACCGAGGACGCGACCATCGCCGACCTCGCCGTCGCCACCAACTGCGGCCAGATCAAGACCGGCTCCATGAGCCGCTCGGACCGGATCGCGAAGTACAATCAGCTCCTTCGCATCGAAGAGCAGCTGGGCGACGACGCCATCTACGGCATCCACAAGCTCAAGGTGCTGCGCTAATCGCGCCGCCTAACGGCAACGCCTGATTTACAAAAGCGCGGGGGAGTCATCCCTCGCGCTTTTTTCTTCAAGCAGCCCGGGCATTCCTGCGTAGGCCTTGATTCGCAGGGTGCACGTCGACACCTCTCAGACGCCCGTCAAATTCCGGCAATGCGTTTCGATGCAGTCGCCGATTGTTTGGATCTGCCCTGGATTCAATCTGACCCGACCCAGTCCCGGAATACGGGTAGCCAACCCCTTGACGGGTTGGACGCCGCTCGACACTAAGTTTTCGGCTTCCACCCACCAGCCCGGAATGGCCACCAAGGCTCGCACTTCAACCCATGATTGCCCCGAACGTTTTAGCCAGTTCCGGAGTTCTTTCGCGGCGCCTTTCGCCTGGTCGATCTCGGCGGTGCTCCATGGACCACCCGGAAAACGGATCGCCTCTCCGTCGAATTCAACCTGATAACCCAATTTATTTCCCGAACCGGGATCCCGTTTCTTGCTGCGGGTTTTCGTTTCCACCACGAACACGCCGTCCGGTCCCACCAAGACGTGGTCGATGTTGAACTGACAGCCGGGTTTCCAGTCGACGACGAAGTCATGAAACACCCGGTAGCCTTGGCGCATCAGCTGATTCAATTCCTCAGCCACGTAACGTTCGCCGTCGAAACCCAAGCGTAGCCTTCTTAAATCCTCGCGTAATCCTTTTATTTTTGGCCACTTGCGCCAAGCCACCGCATATGCGCCGATCAAGGTCGCCAGCAAAACTCCTTGGTTGAAGAAGTGGTCCAGCGGCCGGATCATCAACGCGAGCCAGCCGGGTAAAAGCAACAAAAACACCAAGAGGAGCAAATGATCGATCAGCTTTTCCCGTGCGGCTTCGATAAGCAATCGAAGCCCTTCTCCTGCGGGTCGGATCAGTTTCTCGGTGAAAGGTGATATCCATTGCTGTTTTTCGTCCTTGAGAACGCTCTCGATCGCTCGCCAAAAGACGAAAATACCCAATGCCATTAATCCGGCGCCAATCCCCACATCCAGCAGCTTCACCCCGCGATCCTAAAACACGGGCCCCGGTGGTCCACCTTTCGATGTCCTAACTTTTCGCCTCCTTAAGCTGCTTTCGCATCTCCAACCGCAACAGGGCCAGTTCGCATTCCAATTCGTCGATGCGCCGCTGGAGCAGGGGAAGATCGCCGGCCTTCATTCGATGAACCTCAGCGACTTGCAAAACCCGGCCGGAGACTTCGGGCGAAAGGAAAGGCTGCTTGCCCAAGCCCCAGGAGGAAGTGGAGCGGGCGACCAGGTGGTCGTGACAGCCGCCGATCACATCCAGCGCGCCAATGCGCGACGGTCGGAAATCGAGCCGGAGGTCTAGGAAATCTTTCACCAAGCGCCTTAGCCGGAACTCGCGCTCGTGGATTTCGCCTAGAGTCTCGTCGTCCCGGAAGGAAACATTACCAAACGCGGATTCAGCATCCAAACGATTGATCGGGCCAATTTTTCGCAAAACGCAGTCGATTCGTTCGCCGATATCCTTGGTTTCCGAAGAAAGTCGGTCGAAATCACCGCCATCCGGCAACCGCCAGCGCACCGGTGACTGACGTGGAATCACGTTAGGCTCCTTGGCGAAATCGGCTAGGAATTTCACGCACAACAAAACCAGGACGTGATTGAGATGAGAGCCAGGCGACTGGCCAGCGCGGAAAGTTTCACTGGCATGCCAGACAAGGTCATTGATCTCGTCCTGGCGGGGAATAAACGACGGAGGCATGGGTGGGCTTTAAATGAAGGCGGCGACAGCCGGACGAGGTCTAACAGAATTCAGGATGAAATCAACCCCGTATTACATACAGTGAATCAGCGAGTTACATAAACGAAACCAACCAACTCCCTGTTAATAATAACAACTAAACACCCATAACTCAGCCATCCAAAGGCGGCCGATCCTTCGGCAATTCGGAAAGGTAGCGCGAAACATCCTGGCGTCCACCGAAACGAGGCCGCGACCGGGCGTCCTTGAATTTCCGCGAACCCGTCCAGCGATAATCGTGGACATCACGGGTGCTGTAAAAGCGTTCCCGACCAATTTTAAAATACCGAATCCAGCCTTTTTCGGAGGCCGAGTAAACGGCTTGAATCGTCATCTTCAAATAAGCGGCCGCAAGCCTCGGGGGATAACACCCGCCCTCATCCTGCAGGAAGCGGTTCCAGGAAGATACTAGATCCGCCTCTTTTCGCTCAACCGTCTTTTTGCTTGCTTTCCCCAAGTTTTCTGAACTTTCAGCCACGCGAGGAATCTAACCATTCCAAAGCATCTTGCAAAGCAGGGGCTTTGGAGCACGGGGAGGGGAGCGATCAAAGCCTACGCAGCTACAGACCTAACGGACCCCCGGCACGAACTACAACGCGCCCAGATGCGGCCCCGGCCTCTCTTTGGCGGCCCATGGCCGTTTAATCAGTGTGAAGGCTCCGCCCTTCAGGAAAGCAGAATAAGCAAAGTGCCAACCGCGGACAACACAAACGCCAAAAGACCGACGGCCGACCAAGCCCGGCGAGAAACGCTATCAAGGCCAGCGGAGCGTGCCATAAACACGACGCAAAGAACGCCCAAGCAGACAAAAGTAACGCCGATCGGATTCATGGTTCAAAAATGGAAGTAATAATTTTTTTCCGGCCGAGGCGAGACGCGAGGGACTCCAACGCGAGAACCATTTCCCGCGTGATCCGCTGATGGTCATTCTCTCGACGCGAAACCGTAATACGAGCAAGACCCAGCTCCGCCGCCAGCTGCCCAGAGGTAAGGCCCAACGCCTCCCTAGCCGCGCTATATCGCTTCCCGAGCTTCATGGCTGATAGCGCAAGGTTGTGAGCTTGAGCAAAACCCGATCATATCGCGGGCGGGTATTAATCAAACGGAAACGACGGTCGTGGTAGACGTCCGGGACCGGCCGACCGTCTTGATAATGCTCCCGCATCATCCGGCCCATGTCGCGCTCAAGCTCCAGCCGGTAAGCCGCCCACTTACCAGCAAGCCGCGACAAACGACCAATGGCTGAGTTCTCAGAATCCGTCCGCTTGCGCATTTCAGTCATGCGCAAAGAGTATCATTACGATACGCAGACAGCAATCTTTTCCGTATCGCTTTGCTGCGTGCTACTACGTATGCCGTAATGTTCCACATGAAACAAAACGATACATCATTTTTCTGGAAGCGGAAGCCCAACAGTAGGCTTGCCGTCTGGCGAATCGAACCAGCCGCGGGGAGGGAGAAGGCTTTCACCGAATCGACCAGGAGAGCCGACAACGCCGGGGACCTCGATCCCGAGACCAGGAGCCGGACCGATGACTGGCCGAGCCTTGGGATAGCCGCTCCGCAGCATTATCGCGACGTAGAGCCGCCCGGCGTATTGGCGCTCTGATTGACCAAGGAGGCCGAAGCGCTTTTCCCGGCGAACGCTCTCCAACCCGCCAATGACCATTGCTTCGTCAAAGCCAAGAGTAGCAGCGGCCGAGACGGATTGCTTGCTGATAGACGGCACTTCGATTTCGCCGATTTTCTGCGTCGCGCCAACAAGGCCATTCTCCGCATCGACCTCGAGGCGCACACGGTGACCATCGAGAAAAAGGGGCTTCACACCAAAGGACAAGCCGACCCGTTTAAAGGTAATCGATGTTTGAGCGATACCGTTGGAAACGACGGTGGAGGGGAAGGGGATTTCGTCACCCGTCGAAACCTCCGCTTTGTAGCCGGAAGACAAGCGGAGTTGCGGCCGGTCGACGACCTCGAGCACACCATTTGAGGCGAGGATGTCGAGACGACCACGCAACACACCAAGCGGCACGGAGACGCCAAAACCGTCCGATGACAACGCACCACCGAAACCGCCGCCGCCGTATTCAAGCGCCGCCTCGAAATCGCGCACCCGCTCGCCACGCACGAACAAAATCCAGGCATCGCAAAACGCTTCCAGCGCCTCAACGTCGAGCTGCTCAATCGCGCCCTTAAGAGTCGCAACGCTTTCGACAGGACCACGCAAGAGCACCGCATTCGCAAGCTCGTCGACAACCATAGACGTAGGATCGACGGACCGCCCGGCCCCACCCGAAGCCGAGAAAAACGCCTGTAACTGATCCCTCTTAGGCACCGGGCGATGCCGAAAAACACACACAGCCGAAACAAGAGGGACGGGAAGCACATCCTGAGGCGAAGCCTGAACCAGAGACGCAGGGGCTCCGGCACTTCCGACTGCCGGGCTAACGGCTGCGGCCGGGGGAGCTGGAGAGGCAAGAGGAGAGGAAACAGGCGGCTTCGCATCCGTTACCCCAACAGTCGGTTGAACTTTCTCAGACTCCGGCTTCGGACCGAAAACGCCAAGCTTACTGCCGCAAGACCTCAGCGACAGGAAACAAACGGCCAACACGAGAGCGAGAACAAAAAAGAAACGCATAACCTAAGCAAAAAGTTTATAGAACGCGCCAACGCCAACGAGACACGCGGCAAAGACCGCCGCCCATGCCGAAGCGACAGAGAGCAGTCCGACGCGCTTCAACTTACGAGGAGCGATCCGAGGACGCCCATTCGAGGCATTCCGCATAGTGGCATCGAGAAATGACCTAGTGTCATAAACAGGAAAAAGCTCGCGATCATAACGCAACAATTGCCGCCTCATCGGCTTATCAGTCTCCACGTCCTTCTGGACAAGAAGCATACGATTTAGCGGCAACGTACCAAACAGGGGAACCGCGATGTCCTTAACATTCCGGCAATAAAATTCCCATTCGCACTGAACGCGAAATTGTTTCTCCAGTGTTGTCGCGACCTGAGCAATAAAAACCACATCTACACACGCCTTCCGCGACTGAGAGAGGAAAGAGAGCATATCGCGATGCAGAGCCGCAGTCTTAGCCCAATCGCGGGCGTTAAAGAAAAGGTGAATTTCGTCAAGGACAACAAGAACAGGCAAAGAAGGGTCCCCCCACTCCAAAATTGCATGCCATTCTGCACAGGACACTAAGTCAATAGAGCGAAGCTGATCCCTTTCCGCGATTTTCCGGTAACGCTTGCGAACCACCAACGCTAGGCGGTCCCAATTGAGCTGCACGTTCGTGTAAACCGTCCCGCCCCTTGCAATGTGACGAACGATAAGACCGACAGCGTGCAACGTCTTGCCCGAACCGATCTTACCTGTAAGAAGCGAGATCATCAGTTCGAAATGAAAGGGATAAAAGACTTAGTCCAACGAACGATGATGACGACCTGCCAGATACCGAACACCACGATCACCCCCGCGAAAGTTTCCTCCAAAGGAAGGAAACGATTGAAAAAAACGTAGTAAGGCAAAAGAGCGCCCTGCAAAACAGGGAGTTCCAAAGCAAGAAGGTCCAGCAGCGTATAGACAAACTTCTCCACAGCCCAAAGCCAAAGCGCGAGAATGGCCGCACCCAAATGCCAAACCGCGTAAAAAAACGCCATTTCCTTCGTGAAATGCTTATGAAGGAAGGAAAGACAATCCTCTAGCCGGGCCTTAATCCAAGGAACAAAATTTGCACTAAACCAATCCCATATCTTATCCCCGAACCATTTACCTGTAGGAAGTAAAGACATTAGATTTTAAGTATTTTCATGGTTTTCAAGACCAGCCCAAAATAGGCCGCAAAAAGACAACACAGCCGGAACAACCCGACACCCGGGTGATCGACAGGAAGCACAACGTTAACCGGCTGATTGAGAGGCAGGGAAACGCTAACCGAAGTAAAATCCTGCCCCGTGCGCTGAAGTGAACCGAACGGATTCCAGCCCTCGATTTTCCCGCCGAAGTCATTCAAAGTAGACTTAAGATCGTCCACCATTCCCTGGCCCTGCGCACGAGTAATACTACCTACGCCGTAGCCATCCGCAGCAGGGTCTGCATCGCCCTCCCCCGGTTCCGAAAGTTTATCGCCAGCATTGAGAGTGCCAGAGCCGCCCAACAGGCCATTGGTATCAATATCACCCGATCCATAATTATTCGTCGCATTATTGGTCGTATTATTCGTGGTGTTATTATTGGTGATGTTGTTCGTGATATTATTAGTGGTCGTTCCACCATCACCACCATCACCACCATCACCACCATCACCACCGTCGCCACCGTCGCCACCATCACCACCGTCGCCACCATCACCACCGTCGCCCGGAACGGCTGGGTTAAAGGGCTCCGGATCCTCACCGTCCGGCACACCATCATTGTCATCGTCCGGGTCGACAATATCTGACGTGCCGTCTCCATCGCTATCGGGGGGATTGTTCGGGTCAGGATCATCGGTGTCAGCAATCCCATCATTATCGTCATCCGAGTCGCCACCGTCCCAAACGCCATCGCCGTCATTGTCGGGACCGATATTACCCGGATCAAGGGGAGCAGGATCGTTAGAATCCGGAGTGCCGTCGTTGTCGTCGTCGGTATCCGTGTTATCCGGCGCGCCGTCTCCGTCTGTGTCCAAGTCAGAAGTACCGTCGACAACCCCATTTGTGCCATCGTTTAGCGCCGCTAAGTGGAAATGCGGCCGAGGATGAAACCCGTAAGAAGCGAATGGCGACGTGCCGGCTTGATGCCCGATCTTGCCATCGCAGACCGTCGAACCAGTAGCTGTGTGCTTCAGGACGCCAGAAGTATTGTCGATCAAATAAGCGACCCAAGAAACAGTGGCGGTAAAAGGCTTAGGGGAGGAGGGGCTACCCAAATTAAGACCGTTGACAAGAGTCACACCGAGCCCAGCAGACTTGTAGGCAGACCAACCACCCGCAGGACCAAACGCCCAAGTGTGAGACGTAGCCCCCGAAGGAGGCGCGCCGCCGTAGGACCAAAGATTGAGATTGGTAGCGAATGTCGCGCCGCTAGCCCCGGATCCAATTGCAGAGGCCTGAATCGTGACCTTGTAAGTCTTTCCGGGTTCGAGATTCGAGATGGTGATATCGAAGCCCTCGGGGTAAAGCACAACCGCTCCAGACAACGAAGAACTGCCGGAATTAGCGAAGTAATCGCCCGCAGCTAACGCGGAAGAAGCCGGTCCATGCCAAGCACAAAGAGCAAGGCCAAAAGCAAGCCAGCGACGACGGAACCAATCTCGACAAGCTGAGAGAGCTGCGCCGTGAATGCTTCGAACTGTTCTTGCGTCATGATTCATAGCGGAAAAATTAAGGGGGGAAGGGACAGGCCCCGCCCCCCAAGTTTGTCCCGTTGCCGGGAATTAGTGAGCCATCGATTTAATGGCACCCCACACAACGCGGGCGCCGAACACGACCGCACCGATCGTCACACCGGCGGTGACACCGTCGGAAGCATCACCCGCAACGCCGGTAATGGCGGAGGTAACATCCGTGGCGGCAGCCATGGAAGGAACGATAGTAGCGGCGATCACAGCGCCAGCGAGGAGCAGTTTCTTTTTCATTGTGTTGTTGTTTCCTGTTTCCGGGATCGGCCCGGCCCGTCTAGCGACCCGCCACACAGCGGGACGCGAAATTTTCGAATCTCACGACAGCATCAGGACGCCACGGCCTTCACAGCCGACCACACACAGGCGAGGCCACGAGGAAGAAGCCAAAGGGCGACAGAGCCCCAAAGCGCAGCGTGAAAGCATTCCCAATCCATCGTAAGAGAGTGTTAGACCCGGCCCCCTTGCTTTGTGCCTGATCGCAATCAAAGGCGATTCAGTCGCTTAGAGAAGGGGACCGGGAAAGGGGTTAAGGACTCAAAACTTGACGCTCAGCGCGACGTTTGGCGCGGACCCGTTCTACTTCTTCAACAAGCCACGCATCGGCTCGCTTAAAGCCAAAGCGATCCGCCAACCAGTTCCACGAGAATGTACCAACATCCCAAAACATGTGGGCGAGGAAGCCCAAAAGGAACCCGGCCAAAACAGCGAAGGTCAGAAGAGGCACAAGCAATTCGGTATACGGATTTTCCATCTCAAAAAGTCCCTCCAGGACACTTATGGTTTTAATAAACAAGGTAAGGAAACCCCGCGGCCCGGACCCGCTTCGCGGGTCCCCCGGGCTCGCGGGGCTTTGACTACAGAACCGCCGTTAGAAAGAATTCACGGGCGGCCTCGGACTCGTGCTCATCCATTGACACGGCTTGCCCGCCCTTCTCCTGTGCAGCGAGCACCGCGAAGCCAGCCCCAAGGACGAAGCTCTCGGCATCGAAAGTGACGATATGAATATCGCCATTCGGCATCATGATGTCAGCCGTGTAAAATTTCACGGCACGTTGGTGACGCTTCGGCATACCTTGAGCAGGGTGAACAAGTGTGATCATGGGATTGAGTTTCTACGGGTTACGTAGTTTTTTTACCCCTCGACGTCGAAGGTCGGTTGACCGTCGTGGACGCGAACGTTGCCAACACGGAACTCGACCAGAATTCCAACTGGCAGGGGGCCGAAGTCCGCGAGGTTGTCTTTACGTTGCGCGACCGTGACGGCCTTGTTGCCGGTCCAGAGCTGGATACGGCGTTGGCAGAACTTGTAGGGCTTGCCTGATTTCGACGTGCCTTCGAAGACGGTCGGTTCATCACCCGAGAGGATCACGCCCTTGATTTTAACACCGAGGTCGGAACCGCTCAGCAGCGCGCCAAGCTCACTTGCTTGGCTTGCAATCTTGCGGCTGCCCGGAATGTTAGACGGTTCTTCTTGCGTAGCGTTTTTAGGGTCCATGTGTTTTGCGTGTTTCGTTCGATCACTTGTGCCGGGATAACATACGAGTTCACGCCGAGCCCGACAGCCCCGCCGCGAAAAGCCCAATAACAAACGCGGTCCCAAAATTGGCCCGCGATACAGGAAAGTGTGATGACACCAGAAGCGCGGTAACGCCCATTGCGGCCACGGGAAACGACCTGCACCATACAGGCCTTGCGCTCTACTACGTCACGAACCGTAGAAGGAACGCTCCAAGTCTCTTGATCCTTTTCGGATTTCGAAACCTCACGCTTTTTGCCGGTGTAAAAATTTGACGAGGTTTGCCAGAAGCGAGCGCGCGAAAAAGTCACTGGCTTTTCAGCTTCATAGGGCGAGAAATCGTCAGACTCCCGCTCGGGTTTTACCTTTACCGTCTTCGTTGCAGAAAAGTCCGCGAACCATGCGGGGACGGCGAAAGAGTGGCCTTCCGCATCCTCGGAAAGGACGGGCTTAAAGGCATACTTGAACTGATAAAGGAAATCGTCCCGACGCACCATTTGCGTGTCGGTGATGCCGAGACCCCAAAGTGCGTCGATCTGGCGGAAATCGTCCTGGCTGAACTTAGTTTTCCGCTCGACGAGCAGATGCCAATGCGCCCAGCCGTCCTTTTGAAATTCAAGCTTCCAGCACCAACGCGCTGTTTCACTCCAAAGACCAGCCTTACGAGCGGCAAACATGAACTTGCGGAGCTTGGCTTTGCCCGCGAGATAACCGGCAAGAGGGTCACCAGAGAACGCGTCGCGAGAAAGTGTCAGGGTGATAAACCGCCACTTATTGAACGAAGGGAGACCTTTCCGCTCAATGAGCCGACGTTTGCGAAGAACCCCAGCAGTCGTAAACCAATCCGCCGATCGATACGCACGAACGTGAATATCATCGGACGGCTTACCGGAATCGCGGACCGTGCCGACATTCGCGGCGCGGGTTTCCTTCATTTTCCGGCCCTGAACGTCGTCGTGCAGCCGATAATGGCGCACGCCAGTTTCCGTCTTGGTCCATGACGACGCGCCCGAGCTACCCGCTCCATGAGCGCGCTTGAATCGCTCAATGGTTTCTTTCCTCATCCCGGACGCGTCGAAATGGACGCCCCGGGGGGAAACCGAGGAAATACGCGGCCAGATGGCCCGAGGCGCTATGGTTTGTGATCATGGGTGAATCCCGGCTCTCACACCGGACCGCCTCTCACAGCGGTATCCTCACTTGAGGATGGAAACCGAAAACCACAACTCACCCCACATCGTCAAAACCTTTTTTCACCGATCTAGCAGAAACCCACTAACCGCGCGGAAAATTTATTGGCGGCGTGGACCATTGGGAGCCCATTCACGCCGCGCTTTTTCCTCCGCCGCCTGCTGTTCCCGCCATTTCTGCTCCTGTTCAATGCGACGCAACTCAGCTTGGTAATCGTAACGAGGAGCGGGAGAAGGAGACGAACTCGACGCACCGCGCAACGCCCGCCGCGCTTCTTCCTGCGCCTGTAATTGTGGATCAGGAGGAACGACCCGAGCACTTACCGAGGGAGCAGACAGAGGGGACGGCAAAGAGGGAGCGTTGGACGCAGCCACACCAGCAGCACCGAACAGCGAGGTAAACGCCGCGCCCGCGAACAGCCAGAAACACAGCATCGAAAGCAGCGTCAGCAGGAAAAAGGTAGCGATAATCGCCTGACTGATCGTCTGAATCAGCATGCAGTTCCGGTGGAAACGAGACATGGCCTAACTTCGCCAAACCACACCGAACACGACGACAAAAAAATGCCCCCGGCGGCTTGCAGACCACCGGGGGCGAAATTCGCGGGGGAGGTGAGAGACTCCGTCCGCTGATCACAAACGCTTGCGCGTCAGGGGTGGATTTACGCCGATTGTTGGGCATTGCCAAACAAAAAGAGTATTTTCTTGACCCCGCATTACATACATTGTCACAAGTAGCGCAATGGGACTCAAATGGTGACGTTGTTAGCCTGCAAGCAGCTCCCGGAGGTCTTGATCCGATAATCCGGACGCGTCACTGAAGCCCGATTCGTCGAAGGTCGCGTTGGCGAGTTCTCGCTTCGAGGCCTGGAGCCGGACGACCTTTTCCTCGACCGTGCCGCGTGTGAGCAGTCGATATACGGTCACCGGTCGCGTTTGGCCAATTCGGTGCGCACGATCGGTCGCTTGAGCTTCGGCCGCCGGATTCCACCAAGGATCGAAGTGCACCACGGTATCGGCCGCCGTGAGGTTCAGACCATAACCGCCAGCTTTCAGGCTGATGAGAAACACCGGCGGCCCATCGGATTTTTGGAAACGATCCACCAGTCCCTGGCGATTGCGCGTTTGGCCATCAAGCCGCAAGGAATCGATTCCAAGCCCGTTTAGCTGCTTCTCGATTTCTTGTAATTGTGTCTGGAACTGACTGAACACCAGCATTCGATGATTTCCCAGGACCGCTTCCTGAGCGATCTCCAACAAGCGCTGTAATTTGGCCGAGCGCCGCTCAATCGAGAGCTTTTCCAACCGCTCGTTTTTCAGCAAAGCCAGGTCACAGCAAGTCTGCCGGAGTCGCAACAAGGCCGTCAATAACTGCAATCGAGCCGCGCCCGAGCCAGCGCTGCGACGCGTTTCATCGACGCGTTTGCCGCCTTCGCCCAGCAGATCGCGGTAAATTTGCCGCTGGTCGCTGCTGAGGTCGCACCATTCATCGATGATCAATTTCGAGGGCAAATCGGCGGCGACTTCTTCTTTGGTGCGCCTCAAAAGAAATGGCGACGCTTTGAGTCGCAATCGTTCCAGCGGCGCGGATGGCCTCGGTGTTTGCTGCAGCGGTGCTTCATAACGCTCTTGGAATTGCTCCCGTGAGCCCAGCCACCCCGGTTGGATGAAGCGGAAAATGGACCACAAATCCCGGACGCCGTTTTCCACCGGCGTTCCTGTCAGGGCGATCCGGCGTTTCGCACGGAGCTTCGCGATCGCCTTGGCGTGATCGGTGTCCGGGTTCCTCATGAGGCTGGCCTCGTCCACGGCGACCACCCGGTAGTCCTGTTTCAAATGCCACGCTAAATCCCGTGCCAACGTGCCGTAACTTGTGACAATCACATCGTCGGACGTGACCCGTTTTTGCTCCGTTTCCCGGCTCGATCCGTGCAAGACGCGCAGAGACCGGCTTGGGGCGAAACGTTGGAATTCCGCCTTCCAGTTCCCTAGCAAAGAGGTGGGCGCGATGACCAAAGCGGATCCCCCGGCCTCCGCATCCGCGAATACCTGTTCGATCGCGGCGATCGTTTGCAGCGTTTTTCCCAAGCCCATGTCGTCGGCCAAAAGTGCTCCGCCAAAGCGGGCCAAACGATCGTTTAGCCAGTCGATCCCCTCGCGTTGATACGGCCGGAGCATCCCCCCTACTCCATCCGCAAGAGTGGAAGCCAGGGCGCCCTTTTTCTTAAGTCTTTTCTCACTGAAAGAGAGGTAGTTGAGATCATTTTTACTTAATTCCTCAATAATGCTCTCCAATGCTTTCGGGCCGACGAAATGCCCCTGCTCTTGATGAATTTCGAGCTCGGAAAAAAGCGACTCCGTGAGCTCGGCCGCCTCTTGATCCAGCACCAGTTTTTTCCCGCCTCCGACCGGCTTTGAACGACCCGAGTGAAGCCATTGAAGCACTTCCGCGCGGGACACGACCGAGCCGTCGTCGGCTTGGAATTCGTAGTCGAAAGCGAGCCAGTCTTCCCCCGAGCCCAACACCTTGAGTTGTGGCCGAACGACCGCGACCGAGCGATGAGCCGATTTAAAACGGTCGCCCTCGGAGATTTCCCAGCTCCCTTTGAGTTCCGGGAGGCGGTGCGCGAGAAACTCCAACACCGCGGATTCGCCCCGCAGTTGGAACACGCCGGGAGAATCCCCTTTTTCGGCAAACCCTGCCGCCCGCAACATCGCCAGAGCTTCAAATTCGGCGGCGAGATTTTGTGTGAGCCAAATCCCCTCCGCCTGACGCGGAAAGTGGCGCTCATCCGGTTGCCCCGGAACCAAGGCGGGCAAACCCTCATATCGAGCGGAGAGCTTCGCCTCCAACTGTTGGAGCGAACCGTCGAGCTGCAGGCGAAACGAAACCGGAGCCGGGGTTAAGCGGAATTCCCCCAGCCAAGAACCCTCCGGCACGGCAAGCCAATCCTCCCATACCGGCCCTCGCCTCAGCAGTTCGCGCAAGGGCAATCGGACGGGCCTGCCTGAGCTGCTTTCCCGGACGAGGGCGGCCAAATCTTCCGGCATTGGCCCCGATCCTAGGCGGGAAATCTCATCCCCCGACAGCAGCCACGCTTCACCTCCGGACAATAGGATGGGCGCTCGAGCGAAACCAACATCAACCACATCCTTATTTTCCTTAGGTGGAATAAGTTCCAGCCTTTTTCCCTCCGAAACTAAAATCGGACGCTCACTCGCCGAGATGCGGGAATGCCCTATTAAACTGCCAAGAAATCCCGGCAATCGAGTCGCGTCCAACGCAAGCGGTAAGGGACCTAGAATTGCCTTCAAGCCCTGCCCTGCAAGCCAGCTCAAAAGCATCACATCCGCGTCGTCCGGCACGGCTTGTTTTGCCGGACGAATGGTCGCAGTGAGCCTGCCGCGAGAAAGCGCATCCGCCCAATTCGGGGGGAGCGCGACCTCTAACGCCTGTTTCGGCAAAGACGCCACCATGGCTGAAGCCCGTGCCGGTGGAGAGGTCGCAAGAACCGCTTTCGTCTCTGGACGCTTTGAGCCCAACAAGGCAAGGCCGGTCGCGACCGCGTGTGCGCAGAACGCCCCCGTCGCCTGGTTTTCCGGACAGGAGCACCGGGCTTCGAAACGATCGTTCGAAGGCGCTTTCACGCCCACGCGAATCACTCGCTTGCCCTCGCGCACGCTGCCGGTCCAGCCATCGGGCGATGTCTTCGCCTGAGCAACCATGCCGGTGTCATGCAGCGCTTTGCCGTCCTTGAACGCCTTCCATCCCGCGGCCGCCTTCAGGCCTGATTCATTCCACTCGCTCATGCGTCACACGATTTCACCTCTAGCAGCGGTTTTGATTGCAGCGAAGCGGCTCGTCGAGAAGACTGCTCCGCCCATCCGGGTCAGGTCGCTAAATGAAAGTCGTCGGCATCGCAAACCAGAAAGGTGGAGTGGGAAAAACCACCACCGCGCTCAATCTCGCCGCCGCTCTTGCCCTCAGGGGGCAACGCGTCTTGTTGGTGGATCTTGATCCCCAGGCGAATTGCACCAGCGGCCTCGGCATTGAGCCGCCGGATGGCTGCAGCATGTATTCGGTCCTGATCGGCGAGCGCACGGTGTTTCAGCAGTTGATGCCGACCGGTCGTGAAAATTTGTCGATCGTGCCATCTGAAATGGATTTGGCCGGAGTGGAAATCGAATTGGCCCGTTCCGACGACCATCTCACCCGCTTGCGAAACATTTTGCAGGGACTGAAGCCCAACGACTTATTCGAATACTGCATCCTAGACACCCCGCCTTCACTGGGTGTGCTGATGACCTCGGCGCTGGCGGCAGCGGATGAAATCATCATTCCGCTCCAATGTGAATGGTTTGGCTTGGAAGGACTTGCGAAAATTGCGCATGTGATCGACCAGATCCGTGATTCGGGCGCGAACGCCAATCTGCGCCTTGAGGGCATCGTGATGACGATGTTCGACGGCCGCACTTTGCTTTCCCGCCAAGTGGTGGAGGAAGTTGGCAAATTCTTCCCGGAGCAGATCTATCAAAGCGTGGTCCCCCGCACGATTCGCATCGGTGAATCGCCGAGCCACGGTCGGACCATTTTCGAACACGATCCGTCCGGCCCTGGCGCGGCTGCCTATGGCGCCGTGGCCGACGAATTTCTCGCCCGGCACGGAGCAGCCGTCCCGGCTTGAGCTCGAACGGCGTGGAACGATTGAAACCGCAAGCTTTGGCGCGGGTTTCCCTTGACCTTACAGGGCCGCGAATTGAGACTGCCCGGCCCTTTAGCAGGACCTTGTCGGCCCTGTTTCCCGCGCTTGATTCCGCTCACCCGGCTCAAGCAGGGACGAAGGCAACGGATTTCTCATCTCGTTGATTTTCAATTGAATCCATGTTCAAAAAGCTTTTCGGCAACTGGTTTGCCAATGATATCGGCATCGACCTCGGCACCGCCAACACGCTGGTAAACGTCAAAGATCACGGCATCGTTCTGCGCGAGCCCTCGGTGGTCGCCGTGAAAGCGGGCACCAACGAAGTGCTCGCGGTGGGCGACGACGCCAAGCGGATGCTCGGCCGAACCCCTGGCAATATCGTCGCCATCCGCCCACTGAAAGACGGCGTGATCGCGGACTTCGAAGTGACCGAAGCGATGCTCCGCCACTTCATCCGCAAGGTGAACGGCCGCCGCAAGGGCAACCCGCGCGTTTTGATCGCGATTCCCTCCGGCATCACCGAAGTCGAACGTCGCGCCGTGCGCGAATCGGCCGAAGCGGCGGGCGCGAAGGAAGTTTTCCTGATTGAAGAACCGATGGCGGCGGCAATCGGCGTCGGTCTGCCGGTGCAGGACGCCTCCGGCAACATGATCGTCGACATCGGCGGCGGCACCACGGAAGTCGCCCTGATTTCCCTTTCCGGCATCGTTTACGCCCGTTCCGTCCGCACCGCGGGCGACGAGCTCGACGAGGCCATCATCCAGTACATGAAGCGGGCCTACAACCTGATGATCGGCGAACGCACCGCCGAAGACATCAAGATCCGCCTCGGTTCGGCCGCCCCGCTGCCGAAGGAAATGACCATGGAGGTCAAGGGCCGCGACCTCGTCGCCGGCCTGCCGAAAACCATCACGATCACCTCGCAGGAAATCCGCGAGGCGATGTCCGATCCCCTTCACACGATCGTCGATGCCGTGCGCACGACCCTTGAGCGTTGTCCTCCGGAACTTGCCGCCGACCTTGTCGATCGCGGCATTGTCCTGGCCGGTGGCGGCGCCTTGCTCAAAGGCCTCGATCGCTTGCTGAAGGAGGAAACCGGTCTGCCGGTTCACATCGCCGAGGATCCCCTCAGCGCCGTGGCCGAAGGCACGGGCAAAGCCTTGCAGGAAATTGCCTTCCTGCGTCGCGTGACCAATACGGATCGTTGATCCGACGCCGCGGACTCCATCCATGAAGCCGCTCAATCTGATCGCGCTGTTGCTGTTCCTCGCGGGAGCCGTTTGGGCTCTCACGCGGAGCGATCGCACCGTGCGCGAAATTCAGGCCGGCTACTACAAGGCGATCTCCCCTTTCCTGAAATCCGGTTCCGCATTGGAAACCAAAGCCCGCACGTTCCTCGACGAAGTCCGCCATTCGAAAGAACTGGAAGTGGAACTCACCCAGGAAAAGGCCAACGCCGGCATGCTTCCTCTCGTGCAAGCCCGCCTGCGGGAAGTGGAACAGGAAAACAACCACCTCCGTCACGCATTGAACTTCGCCAAAACGTCGAAGTTTGAAGTCGTCGCGGCGCGCATCAATCGCCGCCAGCCCACAACCTGGTGGCAGACGGTGGAAATCGACCGCGGCGAAAACGCCAACATCGGCACGCAATTGCCGGTGCTTTGCAACGAAGGGCTGGTGGGTCAGATCGACCAAACCCGGCCGGACCGCGCCACGGTGATCCTTTTGACCGACGAAAAGTGTCAGGTTTCCGCGAAAGTGGAAGGAACGCCGGAAGTCGGAATTTTAAGCGGCCAACGGGGCGCGAACGACGTGCCTAAACTGCGGCTTCGCTTTTTGTCGAAGGACACTCCCGTTCAACCCGGGCAAAAAGTGTTCACCACCGGCCGGGGCGGCTTGTTCCCGGCCAATATCCTTTTGGGAACCATCGAGTCGGTCGAAAAAGGCTCTCTCGATTCCGAAGCTCTTGTCACACCCTCAGTGAACTTCGCGGATCTGGAGACTGTTTTCGTCGTGCTCACCGCAGGCGAATGACCCAGTGATCCGCTACACCCTCACCACCCTGCTCTTGCTGCTCGCCGCGTTCGTGGTCCAGCAGTTCCTGCCCGCGTTCACCGGGTTGCACAGCGCGAGGATCTTGTTGGTGCAACTGGTGTTTCTCTGCACCGCGGTCACGGTCGGCACCCCGACGATGCTGCTGTTGGCGTTTGTGGGCGGATTTTTGTGGGACGCCCAATGCGTGCTCGGCCCGCAAGGCGGCGCGCCCGAGATTTATGCCAATCCGGTCGAGTCCCTGCGTTTCGGCTATTCGATCCTCTTGTTCGGCGCGATGGGTTTTCTCATGCAGGGGATTCAACCGCTGTTTCGTCAGGGCAAATGGCAATTCTCCGCCCTGCTCTCCGGCATTGCGGTCTTCCTCTACCTCTCCGCCGAGTATGCGTTGATCAATTTCGTCCGCGGCGACTTCGTGCTCACGCGGGGCACAATCCTGCAAATTTCCCTGACCGCGCTTTTGACGATGCTGTTTTCGCCGTTCGTCTTTTGGCTGCTGTTTAAGATCTCCAACGCCTGCCGTCATGTCATCCGCTTCGATGGCATCAAACGTCGCAAACAACGTTACTCCTGAATGATAGAACCGCGCTTCCGCTTCCGGCTCTACGTGCTGACCGCCTGTGTGATGGTCGGCTTCGGGACGTTGCTGTCGCGCCTTCACGAGTTCCAGATCAACCGCCGTGAGGAATTCCTCAAGCAAGTCCCCGGCAACCGCTCCGTGACGATTCGCGAGCCTGGCATTCGCGGCGAAATTCTCGATCGCAACGGCATCGCGCTCGCCACCAACACGCGCGAGTACGAAGTTTCCTTCAACCTCCAGGAAATCTACGCCGCATACCGGCGCCAACACCTCGAAGATCCGAAGCTCGAACGCCTCACCACGGAAGGCGGCATGATGCGGAAGCGTACCGAGAAGGACATCGTCTCGGTGGTTAACCAGTTCATTATTCCCCGATTGGTGGAAAAGAAGCTGGCGAAGAATTACAATGCCGGTGCCCTGCGCGCGCATTTCCTCACGCACGGCGGATTGGTCCCCTTCAGTTACCGGGCCGACCTCACTTACGATGAGTTCGCCCGATTCGCCGAAATGAACCTCGAGTTGCCCGGCGTCTACTTGGACTCGAAGCCGGAGCGCGTCTATCCCTACGGCACGCTCGCCAGTCACGTGCTGGGGTATTTGAAGCAGTGGGAAAAGGGCGACATCCCCGAAGACGCCCGACGCCGTTTCGATCACTACATCGGTGAGGATAAAGGCCAGGCTGGGGTCGAGGCGACCATGGATCAGATCCTGCGCGGTCCTGAGGGCGAGAAGAAGATGCTCAAGGACGAAAAGGGCGGCATCATGGGCCTGCTCGGTTATACCCGGCCCGGCACGGGCGCGAAGGTCGAGCTTACGTTGGATGCTCGCGTGCAATACCTCGCGGAAAACACGCTCCGTCATGTCGGCCGGGCGGCCTGCGTGGTGATGGAGGTGGAGACGGGCGAAATCATCGCGATGGCGTCGGTGCCGGACTACAACCCGAACCTCTTCATCCCGAGTATCGATAAAAAGCAGTTCACCGCCTACAACACGAATCGCTCACAGCCGTTCAACAACCGCTGCATTTCCGCCTACACGCCGGGATCGACGTTTAAGATCGGCACGGCTCTCAGCGGCGCCGTCAAGGGCGTCGCCACCCGAGTGTTCAGTTGCGACGGTTATGTCGCCTACGGCAATGCCAAGGTCGGTTGCTGGATCTGGAACCAGCACAAAGGCAATCACGGCTCGGAGACTCTGCCCTTGGCCATCAAGCAGTCGTGCAACCCTTACTTCAATAAGATGGCAAACACCATCGGGGCGAAGGCGATGGTCGATGGCTTCACGATGCTCGGTTTCGGCAAGCCAACCGGTGTGCCGCTCTCGGGTGAAAGCCCCGGCGTCATCCTCGGCAACCGTGCTTGGCGGGCTTCCCACGCGGGCCGCTCGCTCACGCCGCACGACATCGCCTTGTTCTCAATCGGTCAAAGCGTGACCGCCACCCCGCTACAACTTTGCGCGATGGTTTCCACGGTGGCCAATGGCGGCAAATACTACCAACCGCGTTTGGTGAAAAAAGCCACCGCGGGCGATGGTTCGGTGCTTATTCCCGACAAGCCGAAGCTTGAAGTCGATCTGCTTCAGGAAGGCGTGAAAGCCACCGACCTCGAACTCATCCGCAAAGGGATGTGGATGGCAGTCAATGAACCGGGCGGCACCGCTGGCCGGGCGAAGCTCCCCGATATTCAGATCGCGGCGAAAACCGGCACGGCACAGGTAAGCCTCGCGCTTAAGACCCACAACTCGTGGATGATCGCTTTCGCGCCGTTCGAAAAGCCGAAGTATGCGATCTGCGTCCTCGTCGAAGACGGCAAATCCGGCGGCAAAGTTTGCGGGCCGCTCGTTCAGCAAATCATTCGCGGCTTGGTCGCGCGTGACAACGGCATGAAGCTCGCCCTCCAGCCGCAAACCGAATACGGCGGCCATCGTAACCCGATCGAAGAAGTCGCCCCGCTTGAAGATCTTCCCGCAACGGAACCCATGGCCGATGCGGGCGAAACCGGCGACGAAGTCGAAAGTACGACCCTTCCACCCATTTCACCCGAAACCGAAAACGATAAACAACCTCCGGTGGCCGCGCCCACCCTCACGCCCGAAGTCGACGACGAAGGCACCGTGATTCCGCGCGCCAGGCCGGTGGAAAACCCTTAATCTACTCTTTCCCCTAACCACTCATGATTCAGCGCATTAAACGTATGCTCGGCATCGGCAAACCCGATCCGTCGCAAGGAAACAGCCTCATCATCAACATCGAACGACTGGAGCGACGCGTCGCCCTGCTCGAAAACGGCGTATTGGAAGAATACACCGTCGAACGCGAAGGCGATCAGAACATCGTCGGCAGCATTTTCAAAGGCCGGGTGAAAAACATCGAGCCCGGCCTCAAGGCGATGTTCGTGGACATCGGCTTGGAAAAGAACGCGTTCCTCCATTTCTGGGACGCGATCCCCGCCGCGCTCGACACCGGTCTCGAAGAGATCGAGCGCGAAGGTCGCCCGAAGAAGCAGCAAAAGAGAATCACCTCCAAGGACATCCCGGACATCTATCCGATCGGTTCGGAAATCATGATCCAGGTGTCCAAAGGGCCGATCGGCACCAAGGGCCCCCGCGTCACGACGAATATCTCGCTCGCCGGTCGCTATCTCGTGCTGATGCCCTACACCGAGCAATTCGGCATTTCGCGCAAAATCGAAGACCCGAAGGAACGTCAACGCCTTCGCCGCATCATGCAAAAGCTGTCCGTGCCGGAAGGCATGGGCATCATCATGCGCACGGTCGCTCAAGGCACCCGCGCCCGCCATTTCGTCCGCGACTTGGCGATGTTGCTGGAGCAATGGAGCGAAGTGGAAGAAAAGCGCGACAAGAACCCCGCGCCAGTTTGCACCTTCCAAGAGCCCGGCCTGATCGAACGCACCGCGCGCGATTTCCTCACCGACGAAATCGACCAGGTGCTCTGCGACGACGCCGCGATGACCGATACGATTCGCGAGATCGCCGGCAAAATCTCCCGCCGCGCCAAACGCCGCATTCATCACCTGCAATCCGCCCCGGTGCCGGTCTTCGAAAAAGTCGGCATCCAGAAGCAGATCGACGAAGCGTTCTCGCGCCAGGTTTGGCTGCCCTGCGGTGGCTACATCGTGATCGACGAAACCGAGGCGCTCATTTCGATCGACGTCAACACGGGTCGCAACCGCGGCTCGAAGGACGTCGACAAGATGATCCTCGAAACGAACGTCGAGGCTGCTGTGGAAGTCGCCCGCCAACTCCGTCTCCGCAACATTGGCGGCTTGGTCGTGGTCGACTTCATCGACATGCGCCACCGCAAAGACCAGCAGGCGGTCTACAAGGCGATGAAAGATCGTCTTAAGAAGGACAAGGCCAAGACCCAAGTCCTCCAGATTTCGCCGATCGGCCTGATGGAAATGACCCGCCAGCGCCTGAACGAATCGCTGCGGGAAACGATGTACGAGCCTTGCCCCTACTGCCAGGGCCGCGGCCGCGTGAAGACGACCATGACGATGTCGGTGGAAATCCAGCGCAAGCTGAACTCGGTGATCCACAAACACCGCGACACCCTCGGCGACCTCGTGGTCGTGGTGAATGCCGACGTGTTGAATCGCTTCAAGAGCGAGGACAGCAAGCTGTTGGTCGAAATCGAGCGCCAGCACTCCGGTCGCCTGATTTTCCGATCCGATCCTTCGCTCCACCGTGAGCGCTTCCTCATCGTCGACGCCACCACCGATCGCACGATCGAACAGGGTTGATCCCCGCTTTGCAAAACGCCCGTGTGTCTCCCGACGCACGGGCGTTTTCGTTTTTTGAATTTCCAAAAAGCCATATCCGGGCTTCAATGGGTGGCAATGACCTTCGCCAGCAAGATCACCGTCGCCCGACTGTGCCTCGTGCCGGTCTTTGCGGTGCTGGCGGCGCGCTACGGACAAACCGTGGCCGCGGGAGCTTCGGTGGAGTCGTTGCGCTGGGCAGCATTGATCGTTTTCGTCACGGCCTCCGCCACCGACGGCATCGACGGTTACATCGCCCGGCACTTCAACCAATGCTCACGCTTCGGCGAAATCATCGACCCGATCGCCGATAAAGCCCTCCTGCTCACCGGCATCGTCACGCTCAGCTTGGTCGATTGGGGACCGGACCATTGGCGAATTCCGTGGTGGCTTTGCGTCTTGGTGCTCTTGCGCGACTTCATCATTCTGGGAGGCATCGCGATTCTTTACTTCACCCAACACATGCGGCACATCGGCCCAAGCTGGGTGGGAAAAGTCTGCACGGTGACCCAGATGTTCGCCCTTGGCTGGGTGATGCTGCGGATTTTCCCATCCAGCCTCATTTACCCCTGCCTCATCGCGGCGTTTTTCACCGCGTGGTCAGGCTGGCTGTATCTCATGAAAGGCATCCGGCAGTTGCGGATGCCGCGGGTGACGGCGACCCAGCCCTGAAACGGTATTTCCGGCCACAGGAAACTTCCCTCCTCCGGCCTCGACGGTTCGGCATCTAGAGGTCAAGTTTCGGCTAGACCTACCCATGCCACGCAAAACCAAGCTCATTTGCACGCTCGGCCCCGCCACCGAGGCCCCGGAAACGATCGGTCGCTTGATCGATCTCGGCACGAACGTTTTCCGGCTCAACATGAGCCACGCCAAACACGAATGGGCGCGCGAAATGGCGACCCGGGTGCGCCGCGAATCCGACCGACGCGGCCTGCACGTGCCCGTGCTCTTCGACCTTACCGGTCCGTCCATCCGCACGGGCGATCTGCCGCAGCCGTATGAGCTCAAGGAAGGCGATGCCGTCGAGTTCCGCAAGGAAGGCACCGAGCCCGGTGTCCCTTACAGCACCACGGTGAACTACGGCGGCCTGATGGCCGATGTCAGCGAAGGCAACACGCTCGTCGTCGACAACGGCACGATGTTGATGCTGATCCGCACGAAAAAGGACGACCGCATCATTTGCGAAGTGAAAACCCCGGGCAAACTCGGCTCACGTCGCCACATCAATCTCCCCGGCACCCGCCTCAACCTCCCCGCCCTCACCGACAAGGACCGCGTGGACCTCGCCCTCGCTGTCGAATGCGATGCCGACTACATCGCCGGTTCGTTCGTGCGCGATGCCGCTCACGTGCGCGAGCTTCGCGAAGCCATGGAAGCCCTCGAAGGCAACGCGCAGATCGTCGCGAAAATCGAAGACCAGGAAGCCGTCCGCAACATCGACGCGATCATCCACGCCGCAGACGTCATCATGGTGGCTCGCGGCGATCTGGGCATCGAAGTCGAATTCGAAGACCTGCCGATCCTTCAACGCCGTATCGTTCGCCGTTGTCACGAACTCAGCACCCGCGTAATCGTCGCGACCCAGTTGCTGGAGTCGATGATCACCATGCCGACGCCGACCCGCGCGGAAGTCACCGACGTGATGAACGCGGCCTACGAGGAAGCCGACTGCCTCATGCTTTCAGGCGAAACGTCGGTCGGCCGTTATCCCGATCGCTGCGTCGAAGCGATCGTTCGCATCGCCAATCGCATCGAGCGTCCGGGCGCGGCCGGCTTGGGTTTTGGCAGCCTCGTTCAACTGCGTGACGAACGTCAAAAGACGGCCCGGGCAGCGGTCACGCTCGCCGATTCTTTGCCGGATGCCTGCCTGGTAGTGCTCACCCGCCGCGGCGTCTTGGCGAACCAAGTCGCGATGCTTCGTCCGAAGACCGCGAATTTCTTCGCCTTCACTCCGACCGAGCGCGTGTGCCGTCAGCTCGGCCTGACGCGTGGCGTGGAAGCGTTCAAACTGCCGTTCGCCCACACGATCGAGGAAACGATCCAGCGCGCCACCGCGATGCTGCGCGAGCGCGACATCGTCCGCCCGGGCAATCAACTCATCATCGTGTCGGATATCCTTTCCGACCATTTCGCGGCGAATTCGATCTTGCTGCACCACGCGTGATCGAATTGATCCATGGCGACTGCCTCGAAGTCCTGCCTACACTAGAAGCGGGCGGCTTCGATGCGGTCGTCACTTCCCCGCCCTACAACCTGGGCATCGGCTACCGCAGTTTCGACGACACCGCTCCGCGCGCGGCGTTCCTCGATTGGTGCCTGCAATGGGCGGCTGAGGTGAAGCGTGTGCTCGCCGACGACGGATCGTTTTTCCTCAACGTCGGCGCGGCGCCGAAAAATCCGCTGATGCCGCATCAGCTTCTGCTCGCGTTGACCGATGGTGACTCGCCGTTGTTCGTGCTGCAGAACACGTTTCATTGGGTGAAATCGATCACGATCGAAACCCGCACCGGCGATCGCGTCAGCGCCGGGCATTTCAAGCCGATCAACTCGAAACGCTTCGTCAACGACTGCCACGAATACGTCTTCCACCTGACCAAGCGTGGCGACGTCCCGCTCGACCGCCGTGCGGCAGGTGTCCCCTACGCCGACAAATCCAACATCGCCCGCTGGGGCCACACCGGCGGGCAAGACCTGCGCTGCCGTGGTAACACCTGGTTCATTCCTTACGATACGATTCAGTCCCGCGATGCCGAACGCCCCCACCCCGCGACGTTTCCCGTCGCTCTGGTCGAGCAATGCGTTCGTCTGCACGGCAAAGGCTCGGCTACGCGTTTGCTCGATCCGTTTTTGGGAATCGGGAGTTCGGCCGTAGCCGCGGTGAGATGCGGAATCGAAGCGTTCACCGGCATCGAGCTCGACGAAGGCTACCTCGCCGTCGCGAAAGAACGTGTCGCGACCGAACGCGAGGCGAAGGATCCGACGTTCCGGCTGATTGGTTAAAGCAACCGAACCGTGGCGGCGGATTCCATCCGCCATGCCTGTATGGTTGCTTGAAGAGGCGTGGCGGATGGAATCCGCCGCCACGGTTGCTCAATGCCCCGGCATTTCGTGCTCTTCGATATATTCCTGCTTGAGCCCAAGCGACTCCGGCGCATGCAGCACGAGCATTTTTCGACGAACGTCCGCTGGAACCGTTGAGCGAGTCGCGAGCGAAACGATCACCATCAGGCCCAACGCGAGCGGTAAACCCCAGATCGCGGGTTGTTCGGCGAGCGTGCGCAGCAACGGATGCTTCGCATACCACGCCTTGAGGGCAACCGCTCCGGGGCTTTGATCGGCGATCATCGTGCTGATCACCGTGGCCAGAGAACACAGTCCACCCACCAACATCCCCGTGGCCGCGCCTTTCATGGTGATACCGCGCCACCAAGTGGAGAGGAACAAAAGCGGGAAATAGCTCGTGGCGGCGATCGCGAAGGCCCAGCCGACAAGCTTGTTGATCTCGAAGCTTTCGACCGTCAGGCCGAGGAGCACTGCCGCGGTGCCGCAAATCACGGCGCAGACCTTGAACATCTTCAGGCGTTCCTGCGGCGAGGATTTCGGGCGAAGAATGCGACCGTAAATATCATGCGCCAGCGCGCCGGTGATCGAGACGAGCAAGCCGCTGAACGTGCTCATAAACGCGGCAAAGGCACCAGCACAGGTGATGCCGCTAAGCACCGAACCGAGCACGCCACCTGCCTTGAGCGGGAGTTTCAACACCGCTCCATCGGTTCCCTTCACTCCGCTCAACCCATTGTAGAGCTCCGGCATTAGGTTTCGCCCCATCACCCCGAAGATTGGCGGGAACACGTAGAACACGCCGATGAGAATCATCACCCACATGGTCGTCTTCTTCGCCGCGACTCCATCGGGGTTCGTGTAAAAGCGCACGAGAATGTGCGGAAGACCCGCCGTGCCGCAGACGAGCGCGACGATCAACGAGTAGGTATAGAGCAATGAAAACGGTCGCGCTTGCTCCGGCGTGAGACCGGCGGCTTTCGCGGGTTTGGTGGTCAGCGCGCCGAACGGCGAAATCCACCTGGCATCCTTTGGCGCGGCGGCAGGCAGAGCCGCGGTGCGAAGTTCCGGTTCGCGAGCGATTTCCACCATCGCCGACCGAGCTTCGGGCGCGGTTTGGTTGGCGTTGAGTTGTTTGCCGTAAGGACCGAACAACGCCATAAGCACAAAAATTGGCACCGAAATGGCGAACATCTTCATCCAGTATTGGATCGCCTGGATGAGCGTAATGCCTTTCATCCCGCCGAGCGCGACGTTGAGCGTGATCACCGCCCCCACCACCGCGACGCCGACCCAATACGGCAGACCGGGGAAAATGTAAGCCAGTGTCACCCCCGCCCCCTTCATCTGCGGCATCGTGTAGAAGAAGCCGATGAACAGCACGAAGCAGACGGCGATCTTCCGGAATAACGGCGAATCGAAACGGCCCTCGGCGAAATCGGGAATCGTGTAAGCACCGAAGCGCCGAAGTGGTCCCGCGATGAAGAGCAAGAGGAACAGATAACCGCAGGCGTAACACACCGGATACCACAGCGCGTCGTAACCGCTGCTCATCACCATACCGGCGACGCCCATGAAGGAGGCGGCGCTGAGGTATTCGCCGGAAATCGCGGCGGAATTCCAACCGACCGAAACCGACCGGCCGGCGACGAAGAAATCGGACGCGGTTTTCGATTTCCCGGCCGAACGAAAGCCGAGCCAAAGCGTCACCACCACCGTGACGAGCGAGAATGCGAGCACCCAAGGATCGATTTGCATAATGGGATCAGGCTTTGCGGTTTTGCTCCATCGCCCACTGCGCCTCTTCGCGCTCCATTCTCAACGATCGCCGGATGAAAATGTAACTGATGATCCAAACGAACGGAAAAAACAGCACCCCCAGGATCAACCAGGTCAGCGGGAATCCCCCGACGCGCGCGGCCATCAGGTCGGGTAGGAAATAGTTCAGCAGTGGAAGCACCAGCAACACCACCCCGAACGTCCCACCGCAGGCGATCGAAAGCTTCAACTGGCGATGTTTGAGACGTCGCAAAAACGCCTCGCTGTGGATGAAATCTTCCCGCTCGTCCATGATTGCCCTTTGCTAACGGCCGAGCCCTCGGTTTGCCAATGGCAAACTAGGGTCAGCGCCGTGATGCGCTTTATTTACTGCAAGGCTCGCACCTTCAACAGTAGGCAAAAACCCGGCGCTGATACTGAAGCGGGGAAAGTCCGTAGACCCCTCTGAACTCTCTACGGAAGTTATTGGAAGTGGAAAACCCCAGTTCCTCTGACACGGCCTCCGTGCTCAGGCCTTCATGCAATAACCTTCTGGCCACCAGCATGCGTTCCTGACGCAGCCACATTTTCGGCGATAGGCCGATGTCGCGCACGAAAGTCGCGTGCAGATAACGTTCACCGCAGCCGAGTTCGACGCACATTTCGCAGACCCGGTAACCATGCCGCCGGGCCAACGCTTCGAGCACGAGGGATTCCGGGAAATTCCCCTGGAATACTCGCCAAACGTGATCGTTGCGCACAAATCTCATGAAGCTCATGGGTATATGCATAGAGTCATTCTCTAACAAACTTCTTTTTTAGCATCATATTCATTCATGGATAGGCCGGCGATCCCTTGTCCGTGGCTCATTCCCGCGATGACTTCCGATTTTGAATGCTCTGTCTTCTTGAGCAACACCGCGATTCTCCCGGATAAGATGTCTTTTCTCTCCATCGATCACTTCGCGCGCCGATTTCTCACTCCTGCCGAATCATGAAAGCCAGATTCTTCATCCCGCGTCCTTCTCTCGCCTTTCTGACGGCGGGAATCAGCGCCGCCGGGATTTTATCCCTCGCTCCCCTCGTTCAAGCTCACCCCGATCATGCGGAAACGGGCGGGGCGAAATACGAAGGCAAGGCAGCGAAGTCGCATGATCAGTATCACAAATCGTGGCCGGCGATTGAAGCGCTGCGCGACAAGGCCGATCCCAACGAAGCGATGGATGAACCTCTCGCGGGCGAAACGTTGCGCGGCACGCCCGTGACACCCCGAACACCGGAGTGTTTCCCCGCCGAGCCACGGGATGTTTTCTGGCAAATGGACATGGTGGCGTCCGGCCCGAATGGAGAACTTCAGCCACTCAATTTCGACACCGATGGTGACGGCAAAATCAGCAATACCGAGCGCAATGGCATCCGCGGCCGCAACACTTGGTTGCTCTGGGGAGGCGGCAATGAGGCGTTCTGGGGATGGCTACAAGAAGATGGTTACGGCATTGAAGATTTCCTGATCCTACTCGATTCGCGCAAGCGTGGCACCCGCTTCAACGACGCGGGTATGGTCAATCAGCCGGGCTTCCGTTCCGTGACCGACCCGTCGGAGCGGATCCTGGGTCTCTATCTCGACCTTCCAAAGAGCCAGGAAGAAGTCGTTCTCAAGCCCCGGGAATCCAACACTTCGGGCGATGAGACAACCGATGCTCAAGGACGTCCTCTTGATGCACCGGTGAAGCGCCCGCAGCCGCCGATGGGGCATTTCACCGAGTTGTTTGAACCGGGCGACCGGGATCTCTTCGAGCAAACCCGTGCCAGAATGCCACAGGACGGCCTTGATCCCGCCATTTACGGTTATCCCAGCGGTGTCTTTGGTCTCCGTTTGCTGTTGAATCCGGACTTCTTCGGCAACACCGACGACGCAGCGAAAGCCCGTCAATATTGGAACGACCGAGTCGTTAAGCCTTCGCACGAGAACTATTACACCAACGTCACCGTCCATTCGGACCGGAATCTCGTTCGTCCGTTCCGCGTGAGCATGTCATGCGGCTTTTGCCACGTCGGCCCTCACCCGCTCAATCCGCCGTTGGATGCAAATAACCCGAAGTGGGAAAACCTCTCGTCGTTCATCGGTAACCAATATTGGAAGCCTCAGCCGACGTTCGGCAACTTGTTGAACCGCGGCAATTTCCTCCACTACTTCCTCGGTAGCCAATTGCCGGGCACGATCGACACCTCGTTGGTCAGCACCGACCACATCAACAACGCGAACACCATCAACGCCGTGTTCGACGTTCCGGCTCGTCTGGCTCGCGCTGGCACCAACCAGCCGGAAACACAAAGCGACAGCAACCTACTCATTCCAAGCATCGAAGACGGCCCGGGAGTGAATCCGCGTCACTTCCCGCGCGTGCTGCTCGATGGCGCGGATAGCTGCGGCGCGTTTGGTGCGTTCATCCGCGTGCCACTCAACATCGGCACTTTCTCGGAGCAATGGATGCGTTGCCACAACCCGGTGATCGGCTTCAAACACCAGCGGCCGTTCAGTGTCGCCACCAGCCAGTCGAACTCCGTGTTCTGGCAGACGAACGAACGCTACCGCGTGCCTTACATGGCGGCTTTCTTCACCTTGAAGCACGACGCGGCGAAGTCAGCCAAAGCTGGCACGCCAGCGCAAAATTCCACCGCCGCGATGAAACTGCGCAACGCGCGGGATGCCGATGGCTCGCCCAGCAAAGCAGCAGCGGAAGCATTTGCGAAAAGCGATGCTAAGCAGCGTATTGAAGGCCGCAAGGTGTGGTTGAACAACTGCGCAATCTGCCATTCCAGCAAACAGCCCGCGGGATTTGAATTGTCGTTCGATCGCAACGCACCCGGTGGCGAATGGGACTTGGCGGCCCCGCCGAAGGATGGTGACCCTGCCCATTATACCCTGCCGATGGACTTCAAGGATTGGGGCCGCTTCCGCAACAGCCCTGCGTATCGCGATTACACCAAACGCCTGCTCGACCTGGTGGCCGCTAGCGAAGGCGGCAAAAACGGTCCCGGCAGTTTGCTGGAAAGCCAGGATCCGAAGGACGCGGATCATCCGTTCTGGGTGGACAACTTCCTTTCTTCCGAAGTGCGCATTCCGGTGACGCTCGTCGGCACCAATTCGTCCCGCGCGATGGCGACTAACGCCATGAAAGGTCAGGTCTGGGACAACTTCTCGTCGAACGATTACAAGAACCTGCCGTCCGTCGGAGCGATCCGCTATTTCAACCCGTTCTCGAACACGCCAGCGGACGAATTCGGCACCAACGACACCTACACCGATGGTCGCGATAAGGGTGGCCCGGGCTACTATCGCCCGGCTTCGCACATCAGCCTTTGGACCCAGGCACCGTTCCTGCACAACAACTCGCTCGGTTTGTTCAACGGCGATCCGTCGGTCAAAGGCCGCCTCGAAGCGTTCGATGACGCGATGCACAAGATGCTGTGGAACAAGGATCGTTCCAAGCACGCCACTCTGGCGAATGGTTCGGTGTTTTCGGTGGATGGCGATCTGCGCGTGCAGAACAGCCCGTCCGCCGCGAGCGATCCGGGATTGATCTACCGCATTCCGGTCGACACCCACATCAGCTTCCAGTCGTCGTATATCCGTCCGTTGCTCGAAGGCATCGCGGGCAAGTTTGCCACCTGCCTGCTTTCGCTGTGGCTGTGGGTGATCCTGTTCGTGATTTTCGTCGCGGGAATCATCTGGGGCAAACCGCGCCACGCGGGAGCGTTCCTGGTTCTGCTCGCGGTCATCGTCGCGGTTGTGCTGGCGATCACCGGTCTCGGCGGCGTGGGCGGCACGATGGTTGGCGCGCTGATCATGGGCATGAGTAACCTGCTCGAACTGACCAGCTTTGCATTCTGGCTGATCTCGTTCGTCCTCGCTGCTGCCGGCATCATCCTGCTGCTCGGCCGGATGCCATGGCTGGCGAAGGTCGCCCGCGTGCTCTTCATCGTGCTGGCCATTGGCACCGTCATCGGCGGTTGGTTCGCCAATCGCTTCATCAATGGTCACCTCGGTCCGGTTCAGGTCGGCCCGATTCCGCGCGGCACGCCGGTCAGCTTGATGATGAATCTGGATCCCGAGAAAACGGACAAGTTGCCTGACGCGTTGGTCGGCATGTTCCGAGCTACCCTGCGGATCAAGAAGGAGCATCTCGAAGGCGAAGCCGCTTACCGAGCATTCGCCCAAGAAGCCGGTCCCGCCTTGCTCGCGGCCAGCAAGTGCCCCGACTTCGTCATGGATCGCGGTCACTGGTTTGGCGAGAAGCTGACCGATGAGGAAAAGGAACAGCTCATTGCTTTCCTGCGAACCCTGTAATCCCCCAGCTCGATCCGGTCATGAGCAATCCGAAGTTCCTCGTCGACGACTCCATCACCGCCTCACCCGAGGCGATGCTGGAAGCGGCGCTCGATCCTAAAACCTCGCCGTTCGATTACATCATCGTCGGCTCCGGCGCGGGAGGCGGCCCACTTGCCGCCCGCCTTGCGCTGGGCAACAAACGGGTGTTGCTGCTTGAGTCGGGCGGCGACCCCGCCAAGGCGAAGTCGATCGATTACCCCGACGCCGGGCCAGGTGAGGTCCACGACATTCCGTGCTATCACGGTGCCTCGACGGAGGATCAGGAAATGAGCTGGCAGTATTCTGTCCGCCATTATGAGGACGACGCGGTCCAGCGGAAGGATCGGAAATACGACCCGACACGTGACGCTACCAACCCGGCATTCAATCCGGCCTTACCGGGCTCCCCTTCCTCCGGCCCGAAAACCAAAGGCGGAGTCTTCTACCCTCGTAGTGCGGGGGTCGGTGGATGCACTGGTCATCATGCCATGATCGTCGTGGCGCCGAACGACCGCGATTGGAATCACATCGCGGACGTCACTGGCGACAATTCGTGGCGGGCCGACAACATGCGGCCCTATTTCGCAAAGCTGGAGAATTGCCTCTATCTCAACGCTTACTACGGCTTTTTCGGCAAACTGCTCGGCCCGTTCTTCAAAGGTTGGCGCGCGCTGATTAAATTCATCAGCCCGGCGGATGTTTTGAACGATGGTGGTCACGGCCACAAAGGTTGGCAGCCGACCAGCTTCCTTCCTCCCACGCTGGTTGAAATCATCGCGAAAAATGACCGCACCTTCCTCAAGGTCCTGCGAAAAGCGGTATTCAGCGAGGTTTTCGCCAATCGCCCGTGGGCGAAGCGCGTCAAACACGCGCTGTTCCGCTTCCGCTTGCTGCGCGAGTTCGATCCCAACGATCAACTGACACGTCGCGGTGGGGGCGACGGCGTGTTCCTGATTCCTACTGGCATCGGCGGCGAAGGCACGACGGATGAAAACGGCCGCTCCATGGTGGGCCGTCGGGCGGGCTTGCGCGAGCATTTGCTCAAAACCGAAAAGGATCATCCGGATCGCTTGGTCATCCGCCGGAACTTCCACGTCACCCGGGTCGAATTCGAACAAGGAGAAGATGGCGTTCCACGAGCGGTGGGCATCCGTGGCGTCTCGGGAAATCATCTCTACGACGCCAGCCCGTTGCATCGCCGCGCCGACGCGGAAGCAGCCGAAGATCTCGTCTTCTACACGCGTGCGCGGGGTGAAGTGATCCTTTCCGGCGGCTCGTTCAACACACCGCAGTTGCTCATGCTCAGTGGCATCGGCGATCGCGAGCAGCTCACCGAACATCGCCTTTCCTGTCGCGCCCATTTGCCGGGCGTCGGGCGCAACTTGCAGGACCGCTACGAAGTCTGCGTAGTGAGCGAACTCGACCGCGACTTTTCCACGCTGAAAACGGTCAGCTTCGTGCCGGGCGATCCGAACGACGGAGCTCGCAAGGAGTGGTATAACAAAGGCGGCCAAGGACTTTATGGCACGAATGGCGGCACCATCGCCATCCTCACCCGCTCTTCGGTGGCCGATGGCCCCGAGCCGGATCTTTTCACCTTCGGTGCCCCCGCCGCGTTTCGTGGGTATTACTGGAACTGGTCCAAGCAACTCTTCGGCAAAGTTCAGGGCGACACGACCATCAATCACAACCTGTGGACGTGGGTCATCCTGAAAGCCTACACCGGCAATGACGGTGGCACCGTGCGACTGCGCAGCGCCTCGCCGTTCGACACGCCGCAAATCAATTTCCATTCCTTCGACGAAAACCCAGAGGATCAAAACGGCACGTGGCGTCGTGACCTCGAAGCCGTAACGGAAGGCATCGCGGCCGTGCGACGCATCAATGCGCGCAACCCGGAGCAATTCGTCCGCGAGATCCAGCCCGGGATCGAGCTGGAATCGAATTCAGATGCCTTGCGCGATTGGATTCGCGGGGAAACTTGGGGTCATCATGCTTGCGGCACCTGCCGCATGGGCTCCGATACCTGGCAAGCGGACACCAGCCGTTTGCAGGACACTGGCGCGGTAATCGATAGCAAATTCCGTGTCCATGGGGTGCGCGGCTTGCGGATCGTCGATGCCTCGGTGTTTCCGAAAATTCCAGGCTACTTCATTCTCGCCCCAACTTTCATGGTGAGCGAAAAGGCGGCCGATACGCTGCTGACTTCGCCAGAAGAGGAAATCTATCCCTCGCCGTTGAAAGAAGCCGAAGCGAAGGCGGTGGAAACGCGGCGACGTGTCGCGGGAGTTCCTCGTGAAGCGGCGACCGTCGGCCTGGCCATCTCCGGCGGCGGCGTGCGTAGCGCGACATTCGCGCTGGGGGTTTTACAGGCACTCGCGAAAAAAGGCCGGCTCCGCCAGCTCGACTTCCTATCCAGCGTCTCGGGCGGAGGATTTACCGCCAGCTTCTTCGGTCGCTTGTTCACTCGCAGCGCCGTGACCGCGTCGAAAGATCCCTGCGGCCGTGTCGAAGACATCCTGAAGGCGGAGCGTTCCGCCCCGCTCTGTTGGTTGCAACGCCAAGCGAACTACATCTTCGCTTCAACGGCCGATAAGAAAGACAACGTGGCCGTCATCTGGCGGAACCTGCTTGCCGTTCACCTTGTGCTAGGCGGCTTGTTGTTCACGCTGTTCACCCTTCTGGCGGGACTCGGTATTCTTTTGCCCGGCGACACATTCGGGCTGCTGGAGCATATCCCTTGCGCGCGCGGCTTCGTGATTTCGCCGTGGTGGTGGTTGCCGTTCGTGGCCCTCGTCATCGGGTTGCTCCCGGGAACGTTGGGGTATTGGCTGGCACCGAAAGTCGCATCGAATCGAACGCATCCACCGCTGTCCGTTCTCGCATGGGTCGTTTTGCTCGCGGGCTCCAGCGCGGCGCTCGCCGTTCCAGAAGCGCGTCCTTGGGGCGCCGCGGGATTGATCGTCCTGATCACCGCGTGGTTTTGGCAGGAGTTTCCGCGCTGGTTCCTCCCGAAAGGCACCGCGCCGGATCAAATCGGTCAGATCGTCCGGAACCGAATGACTCTCAGTTTGAGCGACAATCTGTTCATTTTCGTCGCCACCGTTCTTTGGGCTTTGGGAGATACTCTTTCCCGCACCGCTGCCCTCCGCGGTTATGCGGATACCGTCGCGACCGTCGCGCTGGCCCTCGCACCAATCCTTCCGTGGTTGCGCAAGGCGATGGAGAAGCTGGCCCAAACCGGTCGCGACGTGCCGAGTAAACAGAAGAACGGTTCTGCCAGCGCGCTCATCCCGTTTCTGGTTGCCCTGGGGATTACGATCTTCATCTCGATCGCGATCAATGCCCTCGCCCACCGCATTTTCCTTTACGACTTCAAGTGGGGCTGGGGCGCGTTCCTGCTAGGTCTCGCCTTCACTTTGGCGGTCGGCCGGGCCTTTGACTTCCTCAACCTTTCTTCGCTCCATTCGGCTTACGCTGCGCGGATTGCGCGAACCTACTTGGGTGCCACCAACCCGGCCCGTGCGAACGGCACCTATGCGGTGGAGGGCCAGGACGTTCAACAAGCCCATCCGGAAGACGACATCATGTGGTACGATTACCACCCGGAACGTCACGGCGGACCGGTGCACTTGATTAACGTCTGCATCAACGAAACGGTCGACACCGCTTCCAATCTGGAAATTCCTGACCGCAACGGTTTGCCGATGTGCGTGGGCCCCGTGGGCGTATCCGTTGGGCGACGCTTCCATTCGCTGTGGGAAAAACCAAGCGATGACCAACCTCTCTGGCTGAGGCGGCAATTCTGGCTCGAAGGCCTTGATCGTCTCGTGAACAAGGACGAGGCTCCTCCGACCGGCCTGCGGGCGATCAATCCCGTCCCTGGCGCCTTTCACGTGCTTTCCAGTCGCGATGTGGAAGTACCAGCGGTAAAGAGCCTGAGTCTCGGCACCTGGACCGCCGTGTCGGGGGCGGCCTTCTCGACTGGCCTCGGGCGAAACACTACGCTCGCCCGCGCTTTCTCCATGGGATTTGCCAACGTCCGCCTCGGTTACTGGTGGAGTTCCGGCATTCTGCCGAACGAACGCCCGGGACGCTACCCGAGCAACTTGTGGCGGCGCATCAAAGACTTTCCATCGCGGGTAACCCGCATGCAGGAGCTGTTGTTTTCAGAGTGGCGCGGCCGCTTCCAGGGTCCTTCCCAACAACTGTGGTACTTGAGCGACGGCGGCCACTTCGATGTGTCCGGATTATACGAACTCGTCCGCCGGGGCGTGGAGTTCATCATCGCCACCGATGCGGCGCAGGATTCGGTTTACAACTTCGAAGCTGTCGCCGATCTCGGCCGCATCATCCGGCAGGATTTCGGGGCGGAAATCGAATGGGTCAATCCAGTTGATATCGACCGAGCCCAAATTCCTCGCCAGGTCAGCGAATGGATCCAGTGGGAAAACCTCGGCACGCTAGAGAGCATCCGCCGGAAGGGCGAGCATCACGCGGCCCTTGCCCGCATCACCTACGGAATCGACCGTAAACCAAGCTGGCTGTTGTTGCTGAAAGCCAGCCTCACCGGCGACGAATCGCGAGACATCCTTGAATACGCCGATGAAAACCCGGCGTTCCCTCAGGACGCCACCAGCGACCAGGTGTTCAACGATCCGCAATGGGAAAGTTACCGCGGGATCGGTCGTCACATCGTTCAAAAACTTATCACCGACGCCCCGAGTCAGACGTCCCACTCATGAAAGCTCCCTCCTTCGCCACTTTTCTGGCGGCCGTCAGCATGGTTGCCCTGCCAACCTCCGCCTTCGCTTCGGATCACGCCGATCCCATGACGCTCAACGTCTTTGAAGTGCAGCCCGATCCCGAGGCAAACATCACCGACCTGCATGCGTTTATCGATGGAGACAATCTCGTGGTGAGTCTTTGCGCTCGCCGGGCGTTGCGACCGGACCAAATCGACGGACTGGATCTTGATGGCTACCGCTTCCGGATCTCGATGGACTTCCACCCACCGGTCCGTTTTGCCACGAATCCCCCGCCTTCGGGCAGCGCCGCGAACAATGCACGGGCGAATCAGGAACGCTCCCAGCAGGCACTCTATGGGGGCATTATCGACAAACCGGAGGACATCACACCCGAGGTTGTTCTCGAGTTCGGCATGGGCCTGGTCAAGGACCCCACGAATGGCGAGCAGTCGCAAGCGAAGCTGACTCACCTTAACATCCAGGGTCTACCGGGTTCGCAGAACATTGTCAGCGAAGAGAAGCTCGTAGACGGGAAAGTCGCGATTCCGGCAAACGCATTCGTTCCGGGTCAGATCAACGTGCAAACCGGAGTCTTCGACGACCCTTTCATCTTTCCGCGTTTCTTCCGGCGGAATGTGGTGGGCGTCGTCGCCAGCATCCCGTTGAAGTCTCTGCCACAAAGAAATCAACCCATCCTTCTGTGGGCGACCACCCACAAGGACGGTAAGCAGATTGACCATGTCGGCCGCTCGCTCCGCACCCAGTTGCCGCGTTTCGGTTATCTCAACGTCGTAGCCCCTTCCGGTCACAATGCCGCGATCACGAAAGTTCATGCCGAACCCACGATCGTCGAGAACGTCAGCGGCACCCTGATCGCTCCGCTGATCGCGCATCGCCATTACGACACGGTTCCGGATGTGATGATCTACGATCTGTCGAAGCCAGCGCGTTTCCCGAACGGTCGTGCGTTTACCGATGATGTGGCCAAAACCCTCGCGGATGCGGGCGAAACCCTGTTGTTCGAACTCTCTTACGCAGAGTCGCGTCAATTCCCCCGCGCCGTTGCCAATGACAAAGCGTTCCGTCCGAAATTCCCTTATCTAGCCGAGCGTTGGACAAGCGACGAAATCAAGAAAGTTGCCGCTCCCGGCAGTAATCTCGTGCCGGTCCGCAATGCGGATGGCACTTCGTCCACAACCTTGGTCGATTCGTCCGACATGGGTGCGATTGCCCGGCCCGACCTTTTGCCCGCCACTTGGCGGAAACTGTGGACCGGCACCTTGGTCGCGCTCCTCGTGGTGACCGCCGCACTCGCCTGGTTGCTGCGCACGAACACTGGCCGAATCGTAACCGGAGGCATCGTGATCTTCACCATTCTCTGGATGCAACGGATCGTCGCAAAAGATGACCTGATGAACATGGCCCAGCCATCACAACGGCTGAACGCCCTCATTTTCGGCATCGCGGTGACCTTCCTGCTATTCCTCGCAGCCGTCTACCTCGCCGGTCGACGGTGTGGTCAAAGAAAGGCGTGTTGCGTGGTGGCTTGACTTGTCTCTTTCAAAGGCCTTCCCGCAAACTCGGCTGGCTCTCGCGTTGCTCTGGCATCCATTCTGGTCCTAACATTTCACTCCTCCGAACAGCGAGCGGAGGACGTTGGATTCAAAAATGGCAAATCCGAGCAGGTCGCAGCGGCGACTTGTTCGGCTTGGACGAGTCGTTGTCCGACGACCATGCCGATAAAACCAATGGCAGAATGGATCAACCAAGTTCGAAGTCCCTCTTTTTCGAAGTATTGCCCATACTCCTCATTGGTTTCAAAAGCCACTGACAATCCTCCATGCTCGCGAAACTCTTCAGGGAAATTAGCGCCGGTCTCGCGAACAGCGTCTAAAAACGGAACCTCGAGAATATAGGTGATAATCGCTGCCCCAGTGTGCGAAAATCGGTATGATTCGACGCCTGAAAATTCAAGGAACGCTGCTCGTTCAGGTCCATACCCGCTGATCAAATCGAGAATTACAGAACGACCGAAATCGCGAACGATGAAGCCACGAAGGTGGAAATCGTGATAATCAAATTCTTCTACAAGGCGAGTCGAATTCATCGATCTTTTTGCCGGAATGGAAGACGGAATTCAAATTAGGCGCTCCCCTCCGTCAGATCGGGTGAGGCTTCGACTGCGAGTTGAAGATTGAATGATCATCGTGGATTGGGCTCGCGACGGGTCAGTCGTTAGGAGTGACGTCTTGTTTTGCCTTTTAGACCTTCCAGAAGGCTGCAAATCTCCGAAGCGACCTCGTCCAAACTCCGGGATGGTCCAATCTCGATGAAATGGTCGCAATGCTGCACAAGGAAGACTCTATCCGTGTCTCTGTTTCGGCCTCTTCCTGCGCGCTCTTCGTATCCAGATGCCCACGCCATAAAATTCTTATTCTCCGAGTGCAAGTCGCCGCCGAGGTCGATCCTGCTACCGAAGCGCTCACGCTCTCTCAGTTCCAAGCGCCGCAACCGCTCCTCCTTGGGAGTATCTAGAAAAGCGCCGAAATGAACGGTCGGCAGATTGAGGCCCCAAGTTGCGACTGATCCGCTCAGAATCCAATCAGACGATGCGTTTAAAGCGGCCATAGCTAGCTGTCTTCGCTCGTCAGGTGAATACTGCTTCTGAAACGGCGGATCTGTGGGTTTGTGGAAAAATGAATCGGAATCAAATACAGGCAGACCGAGCCTAGCTCCGATGAGCTTGGCAGTGGATGTGCACCCCGCTCCTGGTCCACCGCTTATCAGAACGCGCATTTTCTTAGCCCAACAGTGATTTGACGACGATCGTGTTCAATCGCGACCAAGTCATCTTTTGTCGCGACATGAACTAGTGGACAAAACACCCCTTGCCTTGGCAACGGACAAATCGGCGAAGCATGCGGGGCTTAGGCGGGAAACGAAAAACCCCGGAGCTCGTGGCGAACTCCGGGGTTTGGGTGCGCTCTCAGGGAAGAGCGCAGTATGGGATAGCGGTAAAGAATCCGTTTAGAACGAAGACATGCGGAAGCCGTCGCGATAGGCCGTCTGCTGCATGCTGGTCAGGCCGAAGAGCTGAGTGGCGAAGACCGTTCCATCGGCATCGACGACGACACCAATACCGGTTTCGGTCCAGCCCTTGCCCTTCATGGCGAAGTTGTGGCTCGGGGATCCCGCCCACAATTGCACCATTTTGGCCGGGGCGTTAGAGGCACCGCCGCCGATGGCAGCGACGTTTTCGCCCAACTGGCTGACGTTGTAGTAGCGACGCGCCATCAGAGTGCGGTTTTCGAACCCTTGGTGGCTGACATTGCCGCCATGCACTTTGAAGGTGCCGCGGTTTTTGCGCAGGTATTCGCAGTGCTCCTGGGCAAGACGGTCCAAGCCCGGGTTGCGGGGCAGAGGCTTGGCACCACTGGTGGAGCGGTAGGCGTTGACCTCCTGGAGGATCCGGTTGCTCAACGAGCCCGAAGTGCGGGACGAAGAGGTGGACACCGGAATTTTGGTTGGAGCGACGGAGGATTCAGGGGCGCAAGAGACAAGGGCCGCGCAGCACAGGGAAGCCACCACGGCCGGAATTTTAACGTATTTCATCGGGATAGCAGGATCTATCGGTGGGGGTTTGGGGTTAGGTCCGGGAAAGCTAAATACAAGAATAGTTAAAATAAATACAAGCCTGTCACCAAGCTTCGATATTTACCGCAGCATCGGAGGGACGAGCGGTTCGCAAGAGCCATTTCCGATCTGGGTGCGGAAATGTCAGGGTCTCTTCGCCTTCTCGTGCCGAACGAGCGCTGATGGGCTCCTGTCAGGGAGGAAGCACCGGCGAACGTTTGATGTGGCGCTTGTTTAAGCCGGAATCAACACCACGGCAACCCTCATTTTTCGGGGAAACCTAAACTCTTCCGTCGAACAAAATGGGCGCAAAATCGGACAATTGAACTAACTTCTCCTCGTGAAAATCCTTGCTGCGTCAAGAAATTCAGCCCTAAGCCCCCTATGTTAAAATTGTTATTTTAACAGTTTACCCATTCCTTATATGCGTAGGAACACGATAATAAGAAAGAGCCAAGCTTCCCCTTTGGAGCCCCTTTTTACCACCCTCCCCCCAGCGCTTTGTAGAGGGTGACGCGGTTCGCCATCCGACCTAGGCGGAGCTGGATGAGGCTTTGCCGGGCGGCGTAGAGATCTTGCTGGGCATTGAGCACCTGGAAGTAACTGTCGACTCCCTGCTGATAGCGAGCGTCCGCGAGTTCAAATCGCTTCTGTTGAGCCGCAACCAACGCTTCGGTGGCGGAAATACGTTCATTCAGACCCCGTCGCGCGACCAAGGCGTCCGCCACTTCGCGAAATGCCGTCTGGATCGCTTTTTCATACTGCGCGACCTCGATCTCCCGCCGAATGCGTGCCGCGTCCAGGTTCGCGCGCAAGCGACCGCCAGTGAAAATCGGCACATTGATCTGTGGGGCGAACAGCCAGGCACCGCTGCCGTTTTGAAAGAGGTTCGAGAATGAATTGCTCGCGATGCCCGCGTTGCCGGTCAGGGTAACGGACGGGAAAAACGCGGCCCGGGCGGCGTCGATGTTGGCTTTAGCGGCGTATAGGTTGTGCTCAGCCTCGCGGATGTCCGGGCGCCGTGTCAGCAATTGCGACGGCAGTCCGGGCGAAAGGTCGTCGAGCAAGCGATCGCCGAGCGAACCGCCATTCGGCAGATTCCCGGGCAAAGGCCCGCCGACTAGTAACGTGAGCGCGTTGCGGGTTTGTGCGAGTTGCTGGCGGTAGTTCGCCAGATTGACCTTCGCCGTTTGCACCTGCGTGTTCACCGACTGCACATCGAGCTCCGAGGCGTCGCCTGCGTCGACTCGCTGCTTCATCAAGTCGTAGGTCTTGCTCGTTGCCCCCAGCGTCTGCTCGGAAAGCGAGATCTGCTCCAGCAAGGCCCGCTCGGTGAGATACTGGGTCGCCACTTCCGAGACCAACGCCAACCGGGCGCTGCGGTTCGCTTCGCCCGACGACAAGTATTGCTCTAGAGCCGAGCGATTGAGACTGCGGACGCGGCCGAAGAGATCCAGTTCGTAGGAAGCCACGCCGACGGAAAGATCATAGCTGCGGATTTCCACGCCCGTTCCGGGATCCTGAAGCATGGCGGAGGCGTTCCCGCCCACGGCTGGAAACAAGGCGCTGCGCTGAATCCGATACTGCGCACGGATTTGCTCGACATTGAGCGCGGCCACTCGGGCGTCACGATTGTTCGCAAGCGAAAGCTCGACGAGCTTCCGCAACCGGGCGTCGTTGAAGAAGCCCTTCCAATCGATTTCGCCCGTGCCGCCGTTTTCACCGGTCGGCCAGCGGTTCGACACCGGCGCTTCGGGTCGCTCGAAACCGGGTGCCGGCGAGCAAGCGGCGAGCAGGAGCGGCGCGATGAGCAAGGGGGTGACTTTCTTAAGCATGAGAAGGGTCTCCTTTCACGGGAGCATCGAGAGTGGGAGCCTCGACGGCAGATTTCCGTCGGGCGAGCCGGCTGACGACGAGGTAAAAAACGGGCACGAGGAACACGGCGAGCACGGTGCCGCTGAGCATCCCGCCTGCGACGCCGGTGCCGATGGCGTTCTGACTGGCTGAACCCGCACCTGTGCTGAGCACCAGTGGCAACACCCCGAGAATGAACGCCATGGAGGTCATCAAGATCGGTCGCAGCCGCAGCTTCGCCGCTTCGAGCAGGGCCGCAATCCGGTCCCTGCCCTGTTTCTCCAGATCCAAAGCGAACTCGATGATGAGAATGGCATTCTTGGTCGAGAGACCAACGGTCGTGAGCAGGCCTACTTTGAAATACACGTCATTGGGCAAATCGCGGGCGAACACGGCCGCAAGCGCGCCGACAATGCCGAGCGGCACCACGAGGATGACCGCGAAGGGCACCGACCAGCTTTCGTAAAGAGCGGCTAAGCAGAGGAACACGATTACGAGCGAGACCGCGTAAAGCATCGGCGCTTGGTTGCCGGAAATGCGTTCTTCGAGCGACTGGCCGCTCCATGAATATCCGATCCCCGGAGGCAATTGAGCGGCGAGACGTTCCATTTCCTCCATCGCCTGACCGGAACTGAGGCCGGGCTTGGCGGCACCGACGATATTCACCGCGGGCAAACCGTCGTAGCGCTGGAGTTGCGGCGAGCCGTAAGACCATTCGGTGCGCGTGATGGCCGAGAGTGGCACCATTTTCCCCTGATTGTTACGCAGGAACACCCCGCCTAAGTCGTCGGGCGTCATGCGGAATTTGGCGTCGAGCTGAACGATCACGCGTTGCACACGAGTGCCGTTGACGAAGTTGTTCACGTAGGCGGAACCGAACGACGTCTGCATGATCGTGTTAATGTCTCCCTGCGAAACGCCGAGCGCGCTGGCTTTGTCCTGATCGATATCGATCCGCAATTGGGCGGTGTCGTTCAATCCCTGTGGACGCACGCCCATGAGGATCTTGCTGTCCGCTGCGAGACCGAGCAGTTGGTTGCGCGCGGCCATCAATTGCTCATGGCCAACGCCGCCGACGTCCTGCAACCAGAAGTCGAAGCCGGACGACGTGCCGAGTTCGGGAATGGCGGGCGGGTTGAGCGGAAAGACCACCGCGTCTTTGATCCCGCCGAGTCCGATGAGACTGCGCTGAATGATGGCTTTCACTCCATGCTCCCTGCCCTTGCGTTCCTCCCACGGCTTGAGACGGATGAACGCGAGACCGGAATTCTGCGCGCGGCCGGTGAAGCTGAATCCGGCGACGGTGAAGTAGTGTTCGATCTCCGGTTGCTTGGCGAAAAACTCCTCCGCTTGCAGCAACGCTTCGCGCGTTCGCTCGTCGGTGGCACCGTCTGGCAAACTGATCAAAGCCAGGAAGTAGCCTTGGTCTTCTTCCGGCAGGAACGACGACGGCATTTTCTTGTAGAGGTAACCGACGAGCGCGGTGACGGCGACAAGTGCGATCATCCCTGACCATGCGTGTTTAAGCAGTCCACCGACGCTGCGTTGGTAACGCTTGCTCGATGCTTCGAAAGCCCGATTGAACCAACCGAAAAAGCCGCGCTTCTCGTGGTGGTGGCCGGCGTCGACTTGTTTCAACAACGTGCCGCAAAGTGCCGGAGTGAGCGACAAGGCGAGGAAGACCGAAAACAACATGCACGACACGATCGACATCGTGAACTGCCGATAAATCGTGCCGACCGAACCGCCGAAGAAGGCCATCGGAATGAACACGGCGGTGAGCACGAGCGTGATGCCGATCAACGCACCAGTGATCTGTCCCATTGCCTTACGGGTCGCTTCCTTCGGCGGAAGCCCCTCCTCGCTCATGATTCGCTCGACGTTTTCCACCACCACGATGGCGTCGTCGACGAGAATACCGATCGCCAGCACCATGCCGAACATCGTCAACACGTTGATCGAAAAGCCGAAGGCAGCCATTAACGCGCAAGTTCCCATCAGAGCCACCGGCACCACGAGCGTCGGGATCAACGTGGCGCGGAAGTTCTGCAGGAACAGATACATCACCAGGAACACGAGGATGATCGCTTCGACCAAGGTCTTGATCACTTCCTCGACGGAAATTTTCACGAAGGTGGACGTATCAAGCGGATAGGTCACCTTCACGCCCGGCGGGAAGAATTGCTTCAGCCGGTCCACTTCCGCTCGTACGGCGTTGGCCGTATCCAGGGCGTTGCCCGTCGGAGCGAGTTTGATCGCGGCGGCGCTGGCGGTATTGCCGTCGATGCGGGCACTGGTGGAATAATCCTGTCCTCCCATTTCCACGCGGGCGACATCGCGTAGGTAAACGCGGGAGCCGTCGGTGTTCACGCGCAGGACGATTTTCTCGAATTCCTCCGCCTCGCGCAGACTGGCGCGGCCTTGCAGAATCACGTTGAGCTGCTGGTTTTCCACCGCCGGCAACGCGCCGAGCTGACCGACCGGTACCTGCACGTTCTGCGCGCGGATCGCTTCATTCACATCCGCTGCCGTCAGGTTGAAACTCACCAGCTTTTCCGGATCGAGCCAGATGCGCATGGCATACTGCGTGCCGAACTGAATCACCTCGCCGACACCATCCACGCGACGCAATGGATCGAGCACGTTGGTCGCGAGATAGTTGCCCAGCGCGACCGCGTCCATGCTCCCGTCTTCCGACGAAAGCGTGATGAACATCATGAAGTTGCGGGTCGCTTTTGCCACCACCACGCCCTGCTGCTGAACCGCTTGCGGCAGGCTCGGCGTGGCGAGCTGGACCTTGTTCTGCACCTGCACCTGGGCGACATCCGGATCAGTGCCAGGTTGGAAATACAGCGTGATGGTCGCGTTGCCGTTCGCATCGCTGGTCGATGACATGTACAGCAGGTTGTCGATCCCGTTGAGCTGCTGCTCGATGACCGATGTCACGGTATCGGTGAGCGTTCTGGCGGAAGCGCCGGAATAGCTCGCGGTGATCGAAACCGAAGGCGGCGCGACCTGAGGATATTGCGCGACAGGCAAACGGGTGAGCGAAATCCCGCCGATCAGCACGATGAGGATGGAAACCACCCAGGCGAACACCGGGCGGTCGATGAAGAAACGAGCCATGAGTCAGAGAAGATGGAGCGTAAAAAAGCGTCGGACGCTTCAACCTTGGTTGGAGGACTTGCGCGGGCTGGCGGCGGCTTCTTTGCGCACGAAAGGTTCCGGCACCACCGTACTGCCGGGGAGCGCTTTCAGGTGGCCTTCCATGATCACGCGTTCACCGGGCTTGAGTCCTTGGGTGACGACCCATTTATCGGCGACCGCCACATCGGTCTGAATCACCCGCAGCTCCACCTTGTTTTGCTCATTCACCACCAGCACGTTGCCCATGCCGCCTTGGGTGCGTGTCACCGCCCGTTGGGGCACGGTGATGGCGTCGTTACGGACCGCCTGTGCGATTCGCACGCGGGCAAACATCCCCGGCAGAAGCAGTCGATCGGGGTTGGGAAACTGCGCGCGCAGGCTCACCATTCCGGTCGTTTCGTCGACCGAGACTTCCGAGAACAACAGCGTGCCTTTGTGCGGATACTCGCTGCCATCGTCCAATAGCAGCACCGCCTGTCCTTGCTCGCCGGATACCTTGCCGATCGAGCCTTCCTTGAGCGCCTTTTTCAACGCGAGCAAATCGGTGCTCGATTGGGTGAAATCCACGTAGATCGGATCGAGCTGCTGGATCACGGCAAGTTTGGTCGCATCGGTCTGCCCGACGAGCGCGCCCTCCGTCACCTGAGCCTTGCCGATGCGGCCATCGATCGGCGCGGTGACGGTGGCGTAGCCGAGATTCAGGTCGGCGGTTTTCACCGCGGCTTCCGCTGAAAGCACCTCCGCCTCCGCCGATTTCGCCGCGGCGAGAGCGTTGTCGTAATCCTGCCGGCTTACCGCCCGGATGTTCACCAGCTCGCCGTAGCGCGCGGCCTGCGTTTTCGCCTGCTGCAGATTCGCCTGAGCTTTCGCCTGCGCCGCCAAAGCACTCGCGCGTGCGGCTTCCAGAGGGGCGGGATCGATTTTGAACAAAACCTGTCCCGCTTTCACGTCGGCCCCTTCTTTGAACGTGCGCTCCAGTAGAATTCCCGAAACTCGGGCACGCACTTCGGCGACACGGAGCGCATCGATTCGCCCGGGAAGATCCCGGGTGATGGTCACGGGCTCGGCAACGACGGGGGCCACGGACACCGCGGCGGGCGGCATTTCGTGCGGCCCCGCGGCCGGTGCCTCGCGCTTGCAAGATGGCAGCGCGACGAGGACCAGAGACAGCGGAAGAAAGTGGAAAATTCTCATGAGCGAAAGCGAGGTGCGGGCCGAAAGCGTGAAAACGTCCAGTTTCTAAAGCCGGAACTCCGTTGCCGGAATGACTTTGTAGTTTCCATGCTGGAAACTTTGAGTTACGAGCGTCCGGCATGGAGCTGCGGCATCTGCGATATTATGTGATGGTAGCGGAGGAGTTGAATTTCCGCCGGGCCGCAGAACGCCTGAATGTCACCCGGCCCGCGCTTAGCAAACAGATCAAGGATCTGGAGGAGGAACTTGGCGTGGTTTTGCTCGAACGCAACACGGTCCGGGTGCAACTCACCGCGGCGGGCGACGTGTATCTGAAAGAAGCCCGGCAGATTCTGGAGCATGTCAACAAGGCGGCGCGCATGGCGAACGACGCGAACGCGGGTCGCCGCGGTCGCCTGCTCATCGGTAGCGTCGGACCGATCGCCTCAGGCTTCCTGCCCGGCACACTGAAGACCTTCGGCGAGCAATATCCGGACGTGGATGTTTCCTTCGTGGAAATGTCGCCCATGGAACAGCCGGAAGCGCTGGCTCGCGGGCAAATCGATGTCGGCTTCGCCTACGGGCGAACGGTCGAGCATTACCGCCAAGTGAAGACCCATCTCCTCCTCCACTGCCTGTTCGGTGTGGCGGTTGGGTTGAATCATCCCTTCGCCCAGCGAACCTCCCTGCGTTTGTCCGACATCGCCGGGCAAACGCTCGTGTGTTTCGGAAAACAGAACGAATCCCAGCACTGCGCGAACATCCGGGGGTTCTTTGCCGAAGAAGGCTGCGAACCGGGTCCCGTGCACTACGTGCAAAGCTTCGACTCGCTCACCACCGTCGTAGCCTGCGAACAAGGCATCGCCCTCTTGCCGATCGTGTTGGATTTCGCGCCGAGCCAAGGCGTCACCATCGTGCCGCTTGAATCATCGCTGGATCTTTCCTTCAACATGTGGGCCGTGTGGCGGAAGGACGAAGCTTCGCCCTTGGTGAACAATTTCACCCGAATGCTCAAAAGCCGCAGTGCTCCCGCGCCTCTGGCCGTGTTCCGCGAACCGGCGGCGTGATTCAATCGTGTGAAACCTTCCGCAGGTAATCGCAGATCAGCGGAATACGTGCACCCGCGGAATCGGTTTCCAGGATGCGTTGGCGCACTTCGGGATCATGCACGAATTGCTGCGCAACAATGTCAGTGAGGATACCGGGCTCGTCCGCGCGATGGAGCAGCCCCATCACCGCCTCTTTCACCTCGGGATCGAGCGGACGGATGGCGTCTTCCACCGCGCCTCGTAGCGTTTGAATCGCTGCCGGGGCCTTCTCCACGGGTTCGAAGAACGTGAGTTGCGGTTCGATCGAAGCAAAGGGATACGGCTTGTCGAAATGCCACTCGAGAAACTTCACGCGGATCACGCCGTGAAGCAAAAGGTGAGAGGTGCCATCGGCTTGTTCATGCGACGCGCGGATGAGACCGATTGTCCCGATAGGCGCGGTGCAATCGCCCGGGTCGGCGGTTTCTTCGCCGAGCAAACGCGCCACCGCGAACAAGCAGTCGCCTTCGATCGCGTCCTCCAACATTTTCCGATACCGCGGCTCGAAGATATGCAACGGCAGCCCGCCATGCGGAAACAACGTGCAATCCGGCAGCAAAATCACGCCGCATTGTTCGGGAATATGAAGAGCGGACATTGGAAAAAGGAAACAAGGGTGAGCGGAGGCAAATGCCAGCGAATCACCCGAAAATGCGAACCACGAAAATCACGAAAGACACAAAAAGCTAACCTCAGGATTTCGTGAAATTTCGTATTTCGTGATTCCGTTCGATCAGGCAGATGCCGGCGAATTTCAGCCATTCGGTTCTTCCGCCGGGCGGCCGCTTTCGAAGCGCATGAGGTCGGCGATGAACGTAAGCGGAATGTGACCGGTTTCACCGTTACGGTTCTTCGCGAGCACCAACTCGGCCTTGCCTTCTTCGGCCGCCTTTTCCTCTGCGTCTTCGGCGTAATACGCGGTTCGGTAAAGCAAGCCCACCATGTCGGCGTCCTGCTCGATGGAACCGGATTCACGAAGGTCCGACATACGCGGCACGCCCAGGCTTTTGCCCGTGCGGCTTTCCGGTCCGCGGTTAAGCTGGGCGAGAATGATGATCGGCACCCCAAGCTCTTTGGCGAGGCCCTTAATGCCTGCGGAAATTTCCGCGATTTCGCGCTCACGGGAGTTTTCCGCCTGCTTGGTGCGGGATTTCATCAACTGAAGGTAGTCGATGGCGATGAGCTGAATGTCTTCGTCGCGCTTCTTGCGACGCGCCTTCGCCCGCAACTCGTTGATCGTGATCCCAGGCGTATCGTCGATGAACATCTTGGCCGACGCCACTTCCATCGCCGCGCGTTGAATGCGTTGGAGGTCGCCTTTGCTCGGGGTATAACCGCGATTGAGCTGTCCCGCTGCAAAACGTGCGCGTGAGAAAACGAGACGCTGGACGATCTGGAACGCGCTCATTTCGCAGGAGAACACCATCGCCGGCTTAGACTGATCGATGCAGATGTGCTCGACCAAGTTCATCATGAACGACGTCTTACCCATCGACGGACGAGCGGCGACGACGAACATTTCACCCGGCTTCAAGCCGCTGCACATCTTATCGAGTTGCTCGAAACCGGTGGAGATGCCTTGCACGCCACGATCACCCGAAAGTAACGCTTCAAACTGTTCGATGACTTCATGAACCGACTGTTTGATCGTAGGCGCTTTGTTGGTTTCGGAGCCTTCGCGGATGCCCAACACTTTGGCTTCCACCGTATCCAACAGTTCATTCACTTCATCCGGCGTATCGAACGCGCGGGCGATCGCTTCGTTCGCGGTCTGGATGATCGAGCGAAGGACGTGCTTGTCTTTGACGAGCTGAAGGTGATGCCGGAAATGACCAGCCGTCGGAGCGTAAGTGAAAAGATCCGTGACCGCGGCTGGCCCGCCCACGTGATCCAGCATCCCGCGGTCGAGGAGTTTCTGAACCAACGAGACCAACTCGATCTCATGCCCGCCTTCGTAAAGCTCGACGAGGAACCCGTAAAACGTCGCATGAGCGGGCAAATAGAAGTGATCCTTCGTCAGCTTCTCCTCCACCGCCATGCCGATGTATTCCTGCGGATCCTGCAGCATCGAACTGAGGATGCTTTTTTCAGGACCCATCGCGTGCGGCATCGCCCGGGTCACATCGTCGCCAGTGGCGGCGGATTTCTGTAACGTGGGAGCGGCGGCGGATTTGAGAACCTCGGGTGGCATCGGGGGCGGCATCATGCCGTGCGGGAAGGAGCAGGGTCAATGCGCTGCCATAGGTGTTTATAAAAAATTCCGCACGTGAAACCGATGAACCTCTTCTGATCTCAAAAAGGTTGTTTCGGAAATGCCGAAGATCGGGACTAGTCCACTAAATATGCGCCCCTTTGCGGGTTGACGCCCCAACATATGGAAAGCTACGCTGTTCGGGTTCCTTCGCCATGCGGTGTCTTCAATGCGGTTCCTTGAAAGACAAGGTGCTCGATTCCCGAGCATCCAAAGACGGCACGACCATTCGTCGCCGTCGTGAATGCTTGAGCTGCACTTACCGCTACACCACGTATGAGCAAATCGAGCGCACCGAGCTACGGGTGGTGAAGCGCGATGGCCTCCGGGAATCCATCAACCGGGAAAAAATTCTCAGCGGTTTGGTCAAGGCCTGCGAAAAGCGGCCGGTGCCGATGGACCGCCTGGATCGCGCGGTGGAAGAAATTCTCACCGAGCTGCACAAAGATCACCTTTCCGAAGTCCCCTCCTCCGCCATTGGGGCGAAGGTGATGGATAAGCTCCATCAGATCGATCCGGTCGCTTACGTCCGTTACGTGTCGGTTTACCGTCAGTTCGAGGACGTGAACGAATTCATCCAGGAAATTCAATCCCTCTCCCGCCGAGCGGCGCGCGATCCGATGCAGCGCCGCTTGTTCAAAGATTGAGCCATGATCTCGCTCATCGGAAATCGTCCCGCGCTGCAGATCGGTCGCCATCAGGTGATCGACTACGATACCGCGTGGTTGAGCGACGCACTCCGTCGAGCCGCTCAAGCAGCGGAACGGGAAGACTTTCCCTTCGTCGAGGATATCCGTAGCGGCATCGTCCAGTATCTGGAAACCAAATGCCCGCTGCGTCTTTTGCCCATCGCCGACTTGTTCGAGCGGATGCGGAAGATGCTTCTCAAGATTGGCTTCGAGTCGATTGCGGAAAAACTCGAAACCCTCGCCCCGCCGATCACTTTCTCTCTCGTGCCCGCGGCTAAGCAGGCGGCCAATGGGTTCGAGTTGGCGTTTTTCGAAACCTTGCGCCGGGAGCTGGAGGAGCTTCGCCGCGCAGGGGCTGAAGAAATTCGTTTCACCGGCCTTCGCGAAAGCGCTCTCATTCTACGGGGCTCGAAACAGTGGGATAAACACTGCGAAATCACCCTACGGGAAATCGAAGCCTTCCTCCGCGCCCGTGATCGGGAAGAGATTTCCCAAAAGCGGCGGTTGTTGCTTAAGCTCGACCACGACCGGTAGGTCTCAAAGCAAAACGGATCCACCCTTCGGGTGAATCCGTTTTTGTGCACCAAAGACTTGGGCGTGCTTTTCAGAAACGGCGACGACGCAGCGCGAGGATGCCGAACGAACCGATAATCAACGAAGCAATTTCCGGCTCAGGGGCCGCGACCAACTCCGAAGTCGACTTCGCCAGATCGAGATCAAGGCTCACACCGGGGAGCCCCGCGACCGTGATGCCATCTAGATCCAAGGCGATCGCAGTCACTTCAAGATCGCGTTGGTCTGCCGTATTCACGGTTTCGACCTGACGATTTAAAATCAGGGAAACACCGGCCAAGCTTCCATCCAGAAGTGAAAGGTTGATTACGCGGTTCGGCAGCAAAATCTCCCCCGTTCCCGCATCGAAATCGACACCCGCCGTGAGGCCCAAGCCGGCAAGCGTTAATCCGGTCCCACCGTTGATTGAGAGCGTGAAATTCGCCAAAATCGTAGTGCCGCTAGAGATCAACGCACCCGTGTCGCCGCTGACTGTGGAGGTGGTTTGAATCGTGGTCGCTGTGATCGCCAGCAATGCCGGCGGATCGTTAATCACACTAAAAACATCCGCGACCGTGACGGAAAACGGTCCCTCTTCCTCCGGCCCGGTGAGAGTCGCAGTGGCGCTCGCCGATTTGGAACCGGCCGTGCCATCGACATTCGATTGAACATTGGTTGCTAACAACCCTTGAGTCGCCAGCGCGGTAATGACCACTGGCACGCTTACATTCGCATTGGCGGAAACCGCCGATTGCGAGGTGTTATAAACCGCAGGTGCGGATCCGCTGGATGAGCCGATTTGCACCGGAGTCACCGCAATGACCGATAAAACTTCGGTACTCGCATCGACTCCAATCGCGGAAGAAGTGCCGGCGGTTACGGCGGCTTGCAAACCACCCGTCGATAACAATCCCGCAATTATCAACGGCGCGCGCAATGAAATACTTGGGGCGTTCATGACAATCGCCAGAACATACAAAACTCAAAAAGTTATCAACTCATTTCTAACCAGTAGATATTCAAGCAACCGATGACTCTTTCAGGGAATCCGCAAACGAAGATTAACACAAAAAGAACAACGCTCGCGCAAACTCATTCAAAACAAACGATTTGCCATGGGCAAAAATCAAACGGCCAATAGGGAAATAAACCCTATTGGCCGTTTTTGTGACCTAAATTTCTGTTAGAAAATTTACTCCACTTATTCCCACTCGATCGATGCCGGGGGCTTGGTGGAGATGTCGTAGAGCACCCGGTTGATACCTTTCACTTCATTGAGGATTCGGTGGCTGGTCTCACGCAGCAGGGCATAAGGCAGCTCGACCCAATCAGCGGTCATCGCATCCTCGGAAATCACCGCACGTAGGGCGATGGCCCATTCGTAGGAGCGCTCGTCGCCTTTCACACCGACGGTTTTTACGGGAACAAGCGCGGCGTAAGCCTGCCAGACCTTGTCGTACCAACCGTGATCCTTCAGTCGGGAGATGAAGATCGCGTCGCATTCGCGAATGATTTCCAGGCGATCTTCGGTGATCACGCCCGGGCAGCGCACCGCCAGGCCGGGACCCGGAAACGGATGACGCCAGAGAATATCGCGGGCAATGCCAAGCGAGAGGCCGAGTTCGCGGACTTCATCTTTGAAGAGTTCCGCGAGCGGTTCCAGCACCTTGCCTTGAGCCTGAAGCTCCAGGATGCGGTCCACGCGATTGTGGTGCGTCTTGATTTTGGAGGCTTTCGATTTCGCGTTCGAGGCACTCTCGATCACGTCCGGATAAAGCGTCCCTTGCGCGAGCATCTCGGCATTGCCGACCGCGTCCCAGAACACATCGATGAAGAGTTCGCCAATGATTTTCCGTTTCGCTTCCGGATCGGATACGCCGTCGAGGGCGGTGAGGAAACGTTCCGAGCAGTCGACCGTTTCGATCGGGACGCCCATGCGATGGAAATTGCTGCGGACTTCCTCGCCTTCGTCTTTTCGCATCAACCCGTGATCGACGAAGATCGCCCGGACATTCACGCCGGCTTCGTGAAGCAGAACGGCCAAAACGGTGCTATCGACGCCGCCCGAAACGCCACAGACGACCTGTTTGTCGCCCACAGTTTGGCGGATGCCTTCGATCAGCTCGCGCTTGAAGTCCTCGATGTGGAACGGCTGGAGCGATTCCGCTTGAAGGAGGAAATTGTGCAGAATCCGTTGGCCTTCATGACTATGGGTCACTTCCGGGTGGAACTGGATGCCCCAGAAGCGCTCGCCCCATTTCAGCGACACCGGCGTGCCATGCTGGTTCTTGGCGATCACGGTCGCGCAATCCGGGAGGATTTTCACCGTGTCGGAGTGGCTCATCCAAACCTGCGATTCGGAGGAAACACCTTCGTAAAGTTCGGAGCCTTCCGCTGGGAAAAGCGCGGCCGGGCCGTATTCGCGACGGTTGCTCGATGCGACACTGCCGCCGAACTTGATGTTCAGCAGCTGCATGCCGTAGCACACGCCGAGCACCGGCACGTTGAAGGCTTTCAGCGCTTCGAAATCGAGATCGGGTGCATCCGGCTCACTCGTGCTTCGCGGGCCGCCGGAAAGGATGATCGCCCCCGGCTGACCGAGGTTGGGGAAATCCTCAATGGCGTAGAGTTTGGCGAAGTAACCCAGTTCGCGCACGCGGCGGACGATAAGCTGGGTGTATTGGGAGCCGAAATCGAGAACGGCGACGTGGTTGATTTCCTGCATGGATGGCAAAGGTAAATTAAATGGATGATTTCCAACGATCAGCTAAGCGGCTGATAATTGGTCGGCTCTTCCGTCATCACGATATCGTGGACGTGGCTTTCGCGCAGGCCGCCGCTGGTGATCTGAACGAATTGAGCACGCTCACGGAGTTCGGTTAGCGAGTTCGCGCCGACATAACCCATGCCGGAACGAAGGCCGCCCATGAGCTGGAAAACGACATCGGATAACGGGCCCTTATAAGGCACCCGGCCTTCGACGCCTTCCGCGACAAATTTGCCAGAGCTGTTCTGCGCATAGCGATCCCCCGCTCCCTTGTTCATCGCGCCGAGCGATCCCATGCCGCGATAAGTTTTAAAACGACGTCCCTGGTAATAAACGCTCTGCCCTGGGCTTTCACGGGTGCCCGCGAGTAACGAACCGAGCATGACCAGGTCCGCACCGGCGGCGAGCGCCTTCACCACATCACCCGAATAACGAATACCTCCGTCAGCAATGACTTTCACGCCGTGCTCGCGGCAATAGTCGGCGACGTTGCGAATCGCCGTGAACTGCGGCATGCCTACACCTGCGATCACGCGAGTGGTGCAGATGGAGCCGGGGCCAACGCCCACTTTGATCGCGCTGACGCCCGCAGCGACGAGGTCCTTCGCGCCTTGCAGCGTCACCACATTCCCCGCGACCACCGGGCGATCGGAGAGGCCACGAAGTTTACCGATCACCTCGATCACCCGCGAGGTGTGACCGGTGGCGGCATCGATGAAGAGGGCATCCGCACCGGCTTCGATCAAAGCTTGAGCGCGGTCGATGCAATCCGGACCCACGCCGACGGCGGCGCCGCAGCGCAAGCTTCCGGCCGGATCTTTGGCGGCGTTGGTGAAAGTAATGCGCTTTTCGATGTCCGCACCGGTGATCAACCCGGCGAGTTTGCCGTCGCCATCGACGAGCGGGAGCTTCTCGATGCGGTTTTTGTAAAGGATGCTGCGAGCTTCTTCGAGGCTCGTGTTCGGTGCCGCCGTGATGAGGCGCTCACGCGGCGTCATCACATCGGCCACGCGAGCGTCGGCTCGGTCGGTGTAACGCACATCGCGGCCGGTCACCATGCCTTCGAGGCGACCGTTCGCATCAATGACCGGGAAGCCGGAAAAACCGTTCGCCGCCATGATCGCGCGAACCTCGTCGACCGTCTGTTCTTTGCGAACGGTCAACGGTTTAAGGATGACTGCGCTTTCCGAGCGTTTGACGCGCGACACCATAGTCGCTTGTTCGTCGATCGGGCACGCGCGATGGATCACACCCATACCACCCTCACGCGCCAGCGCGATCGCTAGCTCGGTTTCGGACACGGTGTCCATGGCCGCGGACACGACCGGAATGTGCAGCGGAATGCCCGCCGTCACGTGAGTGGAAAGATCCGCTTCGCCCGGCAAAACGGCGCTCAAAGCCGGTTGCAGCAAAACGTCATCGAAAGAAAGTCCGAGAGAAATCTCCGCCATGGCGGAGTCAATAGAGCGGCCTCCCCGGGATCAAGCCTGATCTCAGGGAGGCCGAAAAAACCTTAGACGCGCGGAGCGAAATCGAGCGGCGAAGGCACCCCCACCACCGCCATGCCCGCGCATTGAGCGGCCATGATACCAGCCGGAGCATCGTCCAACGCGAGGCACTTCACTGGAGGCACGCCGAGGAGTTTGGCTGCCAGCAGGAAAATATCCGGCGCGGGTTTACCGATGCGCACTTCGTCCGCGGTCACGACTTCATCGAACCAATCGGAAATGCCGACCGCTTGGAGCGTCTTCTCGATCACGTAGCGGCTGCCGCCGGTGGCGATGGCCATCGGCATGCGACCGCGCAGACTCCGGGCGAAATCCGCCACTTCGTCGATCAACGTCACCGAGTGGAGTTTCTTGAGGAACGCTTCACGCTTCGAAAGCGCGACGGAAGCCGGATCGAGTTTCAAGCCATATTCGTCGTTGAGTTCCACCACGATGTCTTTGGTCGGACGACCACCCATCGCGTAGAACACATCTTCCTTGAGCACTCCTTTCGCGCCATGGAGCGAGAGAGCCTCGCACCAAGCTTCGAAGTGCGCCGGCATCGAATCGACCAGCGTTCCATCACAGTCAAAAATCACGGCCTCGTAGCCGCTTTCCGGTAGTTCTAGGGGGCCCACTTGCGCCATGCGGGGCTGGGAGTAGTCAGGTGCGGAATGAAATACAAGAGTAGAGAATAAAATCTACCGTAATTCTGCGTAATCCAGATTACAAAGTGATCTCCGTGTCTTGATATTTCCCCGCTCCCAAGGGTTTCGTGGCGTTTTGCCCGCCATGAACGACGACATCCCCCGCCAGTTCCACGCCATCAACGAAATGCACACGTCCGTCCAAGGCCAGTGAGCGGCAGTTAAGCAGTCCAGGAATTCCCAACTCGTCGAGTTGATCCACGAGTTTATAGGAATCTCCCAATGTCACCACGGGAGGTTCGCCGTTTCGCTCCGGCATCAGGCGCACTTGTCCATTTGCCAAAACTTCGTAGGCATCCGAACGCAACGCGAACAGATCGCCCGTGGTCTTTACAGGGGCGAAGCGACTACGCGGCACGTCGATGGCTGATGAACCCTCGAAGCATTCGATCGCCGCACCCATCGCGACCTCGAGCTGAATGACGGCGGGCGAATTTTTATCGCGCGGATCCACCGTCTTGCGGTTCCGGATCATCGGCAGTGGCAGCACGCCGGCATCCGCCTCGAGCTGCGCCTTCAGCACGTCGAGACGCAGCCATAAGCTGTTGGTGTTGAAATAACGATGGCGCTCGATGTCTTGGAACGCATCCAGATCCGAGTCCGGGCACTGCGCGACCTCTCGAAGCAACAACCGGCCATCACTTTTGCGTTTGGCCAAGTGGCCGCCCTTGCGATCGGCGGCGGTCCGTCGGGTAACTTCCATCAGGAAAGGCGCCCCACTTTCCGCGAAGTAGCGCAACAGCTTCGAATCCAACACCGCACCGAGGTTATCCGAGTTGGAAACGAAGGCATACTTCACGCCTTCCGCCAACAAGCGGTCGAGCCAGCCGCTGCCGACCAGCGCCGGGAACAAATCGCCGTGGCCCGGTGGGCACCATTCCAAATCCGGCTGGAGCGGCCATTCGGCCGGCTGGAGGCTCTCGGCATCGATTTTCGGAATCTGATTTTGCATCAGCTCGACCTCCGACGCTTCCGCAAATCCCTCCGCTTCATAACGCTGCAAATGCTCGAGTGTTTCTTTGCTCGTGCTGAAGCTATTCATCAGCAGCAAACGCACCGGCGCACCGGTTTGCTCGCGCAGCGAGATCACCTGCCGAACCATCAGGTCGAGGAAAGTCACGCCCTCGCGCACGGGAAGCAGGCTTTTCGGGCCTTGCAGCCCCATGCTGGTGCCCAATCCACCGTTCAGCTTGATCACTACGGATTGAGCCAACAAAGCCGCGTCCGCCGGGGCACCGCCCGCCACCTGATCGAAGCTGGGCAAATGGTCCGCGGGCTCAATCTCGCTCTCAGCGATCATGCCAGTCTCGTTTTGCCTCAGCGCGTCATAATTCCGCCGGAACGCACACACCGCCGCGTCGCCCATCCCCGCCGCCCGCATCTTCACCTCGAAAGCATCAAATTCGCCCATATGTTGGATTGCTGTTTGCGGGTTCGATTTGAATCCCAGCCGTTTCCGGGTCACGCCTAAATCTTTCCAATCTAGTAACCGGTTGATTGTTAGAGTTTTCAATCGTATTGCCGGAACAAAAATGAATCGGCTGGCACAAAATTTGCTGCATTGGCGGGTTGGTATGCTTGAATGAGCCCGCGGTTCGCAGCGCGGCATGGCACAACCTTACCTCCATCAATCGCTCTCCCAGCAACAAACGCTTGCGCCTCAAATGCGCAAGAGCTTGGAGGTGCTACAGGCGAACACGCTGGAACTCACCCAGCTCGTTCAGCAAGCGTTGGAAATCAATCCGGTGCTAGAGGATGCAACGGAATCCGTTTCGCTCGACGCCGAGGCCCCCGATGGCGAGGAAGTCGACTCGCTGGATTATCTGAACGAAACCGACGACGACTGGCGGGAACGGTCGATCATGGAAACCAAAGCCTCGCCTTGGACGACCGAAGACGAGGAACGCCGGCAACGACTCTACGATTCGATCGTCGCGCCCGAAACGCTCCAACAGCACCTTTCCCACCAACTTGACCTTTCCATGGTCGAACCGGGGGTGCGCGAAGCTGGCCGGGCGATTATCGCGAATCTCGACGAACGAGGCTTTCTCGACCTGCCTGCGACGGAGCTGGGGATTCGGATGAATCTTTCGAAAGGCGACCTCGCGGCGGCATTGAAGCTCATCCAGTCATTCGATCCACCCGGTGTCGGCGCGGAGAGCATTCAGGAGTCCCTCTTGCTTCAGCTCGAACACGCAGGCGAAACCAACTCGATGGAATATCGCATCGTGCGCGAGCATCTGGAGGATCTCGCTCGCAAGCGTTACCCCCAAATCGCCCGGGCGTTGGGAACGACAGTGGAGCGCATCACGGAAGCCGCCGAACGCATCGGCCGCCTGACTCCGAATCCGGGCGGCGAATACGATCCCACGGGCAATCCCTACATCCTCCCCGATGTGGTCATCGAACGCGGGGACGAGGGCGAATGGATCGGCCGGTTGACCAACGAGTATTTGCCGAACCTGCGCATCAACGATTTCTACAAGGATCTGATCGGGAGCAGCCGGACGGATTCGAAAACCCGGCAATTTCTCCGCGACCAAATTCGCGACGGCCGGAGTTTGATTCGTTCCATTTCGCTCCGTCAGGAAACGATCCTCGCGATCGCCTACAAGCTCATCGAGCACCAGCCGTTGTTCCTGGAAAAAGGCCCGCGTCATTTGCGCCCGCTCACAATGAACGACATCGCCGATGAACTCGGTCTCCACGCGACGACCGTTTCCCGGGCGGTCGCGGGCAAATACATCTTCACGCCTCACGGGCTGATGGAAATGCGCGCCTTTTTCGCCACCGGCTATCAAACGGCCGACGGCGAGGAGGTCTCGAACGCGGGTGTGCGCGAGGCGATCCAACAGATCATCACCCAGGAAAACCCGGCCAAGCCGCTTTCCGACGACGCTTTGGCGAAACAACTCAACGCGCAGGGCATCAAAGTCGCCCGTCGCACCGTGGCGAAGTACCGCGAGCAACTCGGCATCCTTCCTTCCCACCTGCGGAAGTCGTTTTAACGACACAAAGCCGTTGCGCCCGCGCCGGGTTGCGAGAGAATCCCCGCGCGCATGAGTCCTGATTTTATCCGCGAAGCCCTCCGCCAGGTCCGCTACCCCGGCTTCTCCCGCGACATCGTTTCCTTCGGTCTCGTGAAGGACATCCAAGCCACCGACACCGGTTTGACGGTGAAAATCGAGATCCAAACTCGCGATCCCGATATCCCGGAGAAGATCTTCAAAGACTGCCACGCGGTGCTCGACGACCTGCCGGATGTGGGACAAGTGAAAGTCGAAATCGAAATCAAGGACGCCCCCGGTCAAACGTCGACCTCGGGTAAATCCTCGATCCCCGGCGTGAAAAAAATCATCGCTGTGGCCTCGGGCAAAGGCGGCGTGGGCAAGTCGACGGTAGCCGCAAACTTGGCCATCGCGCTTTCGAAAACCGGCGCTCGCGTGGGCCTTTGCGACTGCGACCTTTATGGTCCTTCCGTCGCTCTGATGTTCGGCACCAACGAACGCCCGAACGCCAACGAGCAGGACGAAATCATCCCAATCGAGGCTCACGGCCTTCAGCTCATGTCGATGGGCTTTCTCCTCGAAGATCGTTCGCCCGTGATCGTGCGCGGCCCGATGGCCACCCGCTACACGCAGCAATTCCTCCGTCAGGTTGCCTGGGATCATCTCGACTACCTCATCCTCGATCTGCCGCCCGGCACGGGTGACATCCAGCTCACGATTGTCCAAACGGTTTCCGTCGATGGTGCGGTCATCGTCACCACCCCGCAGGAGGTCGCGCTGATCGACGCCCGCAAGGCCGCGTCGATGTTCGCCAAAGTGAACGTGCCAATCCTAGGTCTCGTGGAAAACATGGCCTGGTTCGATTGCGACCATGGTCAGCGCTATTACCTTTTCGGCGAAGGCGGCGGTGTGCGTGAAGCAGCGACGCTCAATGTCCCCCTGCTCGGCCAAATTCCGATCAATCCGGAAACCGGTCGTCGGGGCGACCAAGGCCAACCCGTCGCCCTGCTTCCGGCGGGCGAACACCCGGTGGCTGATGCGTTTCATGAACTTGCGCGGACCTTGCGCGAGCGGGTGAAAGCGTGAGGCACGAATGGGTCGTTTGGCAGGTGAGCTTCTGAGTGGCCAGGGACCTGTGGTTAGTGGTCAGAAAGAAAAAGAGTCTTCCACTGATCACCGATCACTGTCCACTGATCACTCCCCCATCGGAGGCTCACTCATCCGTCACCACAAGCGGCGTATCCGGCGTGATAATCGCCGGAATCGGTCGCTTGGCCGACCATTCTTCGATCAAGCGGAACGTCACGGCCAGCAACGTCGGACCAAGGAAAACGCCGACCAAGCCGAAGGCGAACGCACCGCCCAGCACTCCGCAGAAGATCAGGACGAAAGGCGTATTGCTTTCATGGCTGATCACATAGGGCTTCACAATATTGTCCACCCCGCTGATGCCCAATGCGCCCCATAGCGCCATGAAAATCCCCCAGCCTGGCGATCCTTGGGTGAACAACCAAATCGTGGCGGGAATCCAGATCAAGGGAGGCCCGATCGGCACGGGCGATGAAAAGAACGTCAGCATGGCCAGCAACACCGCGCCCGGCACACCCGCGATGGTGAAGCCGATCCCCGCGACGATTGCCTGGGCGAATGCCGTGCCCAAAATCCCGTAGATCACTCCGCGAACGGTGCCGCCCGCCACATGAACCAAATGTCGTCCTTGCTCCCCCGCGATGCGGCGCATGCCGGTGGTCAGGCGTTCCGCCAAGATAGCGCCATCGCGGAGTAGGAAAAACGCAAGGAACACACTCAGCACCACTTCGAGCAATCCCTGCCCCACCACCTTGCCGGTGGAAATCGCCACCCGCTTCACCCATACCGCGGCCTGACCGAGCTGTCCGGCGAAACGTTCCGCCAAACGCGAGGATTCCGTCACTTCCACGGTCGCCGTCGCCGCGGCCTCCACCGGCACCGAGTCAGGCGGGATGACGGTCGGCACCGCGGGCGGTTCGGTTAAAATGACTTCGTCACCTCGTTCGAGCGCGAGTTTCGGCCGCGGTGGCTGCTTTTCCCGGATCGCTTCGTCGAAGCTCCGGATCCACCGGCGACGGTCGTCGGCGAAATCATGCCAATACGCCGTCAACTCATCGCCCATCACCGGCACCTTATGAATCCAGGCAGGCGGCTCATCCGGAGCCGCGTTGACCCAGCGACGCGTCGCCGCGCCGAGTGCTTTCGCGTCGTCGGCAATGCTGTAACCGATGAGCACAAAGGGACCGACCGAGACGACCATCATCGTCAGCGTCACCAACAGCGCGGCTAAGGTGCGTCGTCCGCGAAACCAGCGGGTGAATCGTTGCTGAAGTGGCCAAAGCGAATACGTCAGCACGATTGCCCAAATCAGCGCCGAAAGGAACGGCCGCAGAACGAAGAAGCAGCCGAGCAGCAGGAGAAACAAACCCGCCGCGCCGAGCAGCGACTCGATTCTCTTTTCGCCCGCGTTTTCCTCTTCTTCCATCGCTTACCGTAATCTAACCGCCGCGCGCCAACCCGCCAGCTTCATTTCTGGGGAAAGAATGGGATAGAGACCGGCTGGCTTGGGTGATCATCCGCCTAAGCGATCGCGGGAATTTCACTAGCGCCCGGACAGAATCCGGGCGAAATGGTTAGAACGGCATGGAAGAAGGCCCGAAGTTCACCCGGCACGTTTGGTCGCAGCTTTGGCGGCTGGCGAAGCCGTTCTTTTTTGGCCGGACCTGGCCGCGAGCTTGGCGGCTATTGGGAAGTCTAATCGGGCTTTCCCTCGCGGTGACCGCCGTCGGCATCTGGGCGAACAAAGCGAATGGCGACTTCATCACGTCTCTCCAAAAACGCGACTCGGCGGGCTACTACGGAGCGTTGCAGGTGTATCTAGGCACCTTTGCCCTGGCGATCCCGCTGGCGGCTTTCTACCGGTATATCGAGGAACGGCTCGGCGTGGTCTGGCGCGAAGTGCTCGTCCGCACCTTGATGCAGCGCTACTTTCACAATCGCGCCTACTACCACCTCGGAAGCAGCAAGGAGATCGACAACCCGGACCAACGTATTTCGGAAGACGCCCGGAATTTCACCGTCACCACCCTTTCCTTCCTGCTGATCTTCATCAACTCGCTGATCCAGATCATCGGCTACACCGGCGTGCTTTGGTCGATTTCCCGGCTACTGGTTGGCACCCTGATTGGCTACGCGATCTTAGGAACGCTCGGAACGTTCCTCATCGGCCGGAAATTGATCGGACTGAACTACCTGCAATACGAACGCGAGGCGGACTTCCGTTACGGCCTCGTCCGGGTGCGGGAAAACGCGGAGTCGATCGCCTTTTACCGGGGCGAATCCCGCGAGTTGCGCGACTTGAAATCCCGGCTCGGGGAGGCGATCGGCAACATGCTGCGCTTGATCAAGTGGAACCGGAATCTCGCGTTCTTCACCACTGGCTACAACTACCTCGCGTTGATCCTGCCAACGATCATCGTGGCGCCGCTTTTCCTGCAGAACCGCGTCGAGTTCGGTGACATCACCCGTGCGGTCGGCGCCTTCGCCGTGGTGCTTGCGGCCGTTTCGTTGATCATCACGCAGTTCGAACGCCTGAGCGCGTTCGCCGCGGCCGTCACCCGTCTCGGTGCGTTGTGGGACTACCTCGATGAAAAGGATGCCGAGGGCGACATCGACAACCCCGACGAGCAAATCGAGATCCAGGAAGAGCAACGGAAGATCGTCCTGGAAAACCTTACCGTCCGCGTGCCCGGCGGCGACCGCGAGTTGATCCGCAACCTCACGCTGACCGTTCCGCCCCACGGCAGCCTTCTCGTCATGGGCGAAAGCGGCGCGGGCAAAAGCTCGCTGCTGCGGACCATCGCCGGTCTTTGGGCATGTGGCGATGGCACCATCGGCCGGCCGCCTTATCGCGGCATGATGTTCCTGCCGCAGCGCCCCTACATGATTCTCGGCAGCCTGCGTTCGCAACTCGAATACCCCGGCGCGGGCAAACCTCCGACCGACGAAAAACTGCACGCGGTGCTGCGGTTGGTGAATTTGCCGCAGTTGGCCGATCGCGTCGACGGTGACCTCGACCGGCTCGCCGACTGGACCAACATGCTTTCCCTCGGGGAGCAGCAGCGCCTTTCCTTCGCCCGGCTTCTTTTAAGAAAACCGGCAGTCGCCTTCCTCGACGAATCCACCAGTGCGTTGGACGAACCGAACGAGGAGCGACTGTACGGCTATCTCCGGGAGAATCGCTACACCTACATCAGCGTCGGCCATCGCTCCACCTTGCTGCGTCATCACCGCTGGCTGCTGAAGCTGACGAAAAAAGGCGAATGGGAGCTGACCGAAACTGAAGAATACAAAGAAGGCGGGGAAAAAGATCCCGCCTGAGCGAATCAAGCCCGCACCAAACGCGCGCCGAACAACCCGTCGTGTCCGGTGATCGCGGGCGAAAAGGTTTCCTGGCGTTCCAGTTTCCATCTCGGATCCCGCTCCAACAAAGCCGCGACCTGGCCTTCGTTTTCCGACGGCAAGATCGAGCAAGTGGCGTAGACGAACCGTCCGCCCGCTTTGATTATTTCCGGATAATGATCGAGGAGACGCCGCTGCAACCGGCGGGTTTTTTCCAGCGACGGCTCGGTGAGCCGCCATTTCAAATCCGGCTGACGTTTCAACGTGCCCAGTCCCGAGCAAGGCGCGTCGATCAATACCGCGTCCGCCCAGCCGGCGAGCTGCTTCAAAGCCGAATCGCTCCAGACCTCCGTCCGAACAATCGAAACACCTGCTCGCTCGGCGCGATTTCGCAATTGGGCCAGTTTTCGCTCGGCAACATCGAGCGCGATGATTTCGCCGCGATTTTCCATCAGGGCCGCAAGCTGGAGTGTCTTGCCCCCCGCCCCGGCGCACGCGTCGATCACCCGCATGCCCGGCTCCACGCCGAGCAAAGGCGCGACCCGTTGCGACGACGCGTCCTGGATTTCGAAACGACCGCTCGCCAGCAATAGCTTGCCGATTCGCCCGCTGACGACTTCCAGCGCATCCGGCACGCCGTTGACCGGGCGTGTTTCGATTCCTTCGCCCGCCAGCCAAGCGGCGGTTTCCTCCGCTGTGCCCATCAAACGATTCGCCCGCAGAAAAACGCCCGCCTTGCGATTCAGCGCCGCCAGCTCAGCGTCCCAGCGTTCGCTCAGTTCGGCCTCTCCACGGACATCGAGCCAATCCGGCACCGACTCGCGGATCGCCCGGGGCTGGAGCGGCAACTCGTCTTCCCGGACCGCCATTTCTTCCACGTTGCAGCCATCCCAGGTCCACCACGCCGGAATTTCCAATCCCATGCGATGCCACTGCGCCGCGCACAGGGCACCGGTCGACTCGCCATCGACCACGAAGGCCAGCGCGCGCCGCCAGCGGACAACCTCAAAAACGGTTTCCGCGATGAAGGCGCGGTCGCGTTTGCCCCAGCGCGGATTGGCGGAAAACGCCGCTTCGAGCGCACGATCGAGCACTTTCCCTTCCGCGAACACGGCCTGCAACACCGCCCCGCAGCCTTCCGCCAGCACCCGATGGATCTTCACGCCGCGAGCTTTTGCCGCGGGCTGGGTTTGTTCAATGGCGGAGATCGGAGGCGGGACATTCCTGTCCCGCGATTGAAAACGGAGAACGGGACAAGAATGTCCCTGCTCCCTGATTATCCCCCATCGGCCGCGCGTTCCACCTCAGCGATGTCGATTTTGACCATAGTCATCATCGACTCCATCGCCCGGCGAGCACGGTTCGGATCTGGATCGTTGATCAACTCAATCAACCGGGTTGGCGTGATTTGCCAGGAAACTCCCCAACGGTCCTTGAGCCAGCCGCAAGCGACTTCCTCGCCGCCGTCGGCCGTCAGCGCAGTCCATAGCCGATCGACCTCCGCCTGATTCTCACAAGCGATCATCAACGAAACTGCTTCCGTGAAAACAAACCCGGGCGCATTCAGCGCGAAATAAGGCGAACCACCGAGCGTGAACTCGACCAGAAGCACCGACCCGGCGGGCCCGCCCGGAGTGTCGACCGGCGAATGCAACACCCGCTCGATTCGGGAGTTCGGCAGCAGCGAAACATAGAAACGGGCTGCCTCTTCGGCTTGGCCGTCAAAGGAGAGGAAGGGTGTGACTTTGTTCATGGGTAGGCTGTAAGTAGCCCAAAGGAGGGCTTCCGGCTATTACTTGTCACCGCGCTCAGTTCCTTCCGCGATTCCGAGTTTGCCCAGCGTTCCCGGCTGTGCATCCTCCGCGCGTGCCCAGCGTCACCCTCAAATACCTCAATTTCCACCCGTCGATCTGGCCCCGCATGATTGGCGACGCCTCCCGCGACGCCACCCCGGGCGCGTTGGTGGAAGTCTTTGGCACTCAGGGCACGACCTTTGGCTGGGGCTTATGGAACCCGAAGGCGCGGATGCCGCTGCGAATGGTCAGCCACCGGCCCGAGCCGATCGATGAGTCGTTTTTCACCGACGCCATCCGTCGCGCGGGTGAACTGCGTCGCGAAATCTCCAAGCTGGATGAGGAAACCGATTCCTACCGCTGCATCCACGCCGACGCCGATTTCCTGCCCGGGATGGTCGCCGACAAATTCGCCGACGTTCTCTCGCTGGAAATCACCGCGCTCGCCGCTTGGCAACGTGTCGACGCCTGGCTGCCGCTGCTGCATGAAACCTTCGGCACGAAGCGCACGGTCATCCGCATCGACCCGGAACTCGCCAGAATCGAAGGCATCCCGTCGCTCGATCACCCGGCTTCGGAAAACATCCGCTCGGTGAAAATCCGCGAGCACGGCATCACCTTCGAAGTCAATTTCTCCGAAGGCCACAAGACTGGCTTCTTCTGCGACCAGCGCGACAACCGCAAGCAATTCGGCGCGCTCGCCGCCGGTCGCTCGGTGCTCGACCTCTGCTGTTACACCGGCGGTTTCTCCGTTAATGCCGCGCTCGGCGGTGCCACCGATGTCACCGCGGTGGACCTCGACGAAAAGGCAATCGAGATGGCGAAGCGCAACGCCAATCTCAACAACGCCCGGGTCAAATTCACTCATGCCGACGCCTTCACTTGGGCGCGCACGATGATCGAGAATGGTCGTCAGTGGGATCTCGTCATCGCGGACCCACCGAAGTTCCTTTTCAACCGCGAGGATGAGACGGGCTTCGCGAAATACAACGACCTCAACAAGCTGGCGCTGCAACTCGTGAAACCGGGCGGACTCTTCGTAACCTGCTCGTGTTCCGGCCTATTGGGTGCTGACGAGTTCGAGAAAATCGTCGTCGGTGCCGCCCATCGCCAAAGTCTGCGCCTGCAATTCCTCGACCGCACCGGAGCCGGCCCCGATCACCCGGGACTTTCGAATTACCCCGAGTCGCGCTACCTCAAGTTGCTTTGGACGCGGGTGCTGTGAAGAGGTTGAGTGACAGAGTTTCGTCAGCTTTCTGACTCTCAACACTCAACCATCAGCTCTCAACTCATCCCCCCAACGCCACCGCATTCGCCGCGGCGTATTCCCGGGCGTGGGTGAGGCTGATCTTGATCGAGTCGATGCCCGCGCTTTCGGCGTAGGCTTTGCCGGTGCCGTTGAGTTCGACAGCCGGTTCGCCCGACGGACGGCGGACGATTTCCATGTCGAGCCAGCCGAGATCCTTGCCGATGCCGGTGCCGAACGCTTTGGCGATGGCTTCCTTCGCCGCGAAACGGGCGGCGAAATGGAGCGCCGGGCGTTTTTGCGACGAGCAATACGCGCGTTCTCCCTCGGTGAAAATTCGACCGAGGAATCCTTCGCCATGACGCTCGATGGCGTCGGCGATGCGATCGACTTCCACGACGTCGATGCCAATGCCGATCAAGCGCATGAGATGGGATGCGGGTAAGACGACATCAGCTGCTTCATCTCGCGCACGGCTTCTTTAAGGCCGACACGGATCGCGCGCGAAACGATGCTGTGACCAATGTTTAGCTCGGTCAGATGCGGCACGGCGAAGAGCCGGAAAAGATTGCCGTAGTTGATGCCGTGGCCCGCGTTGACCTGCAATCCCGAGTCGTGACCCAGTTTCGCGGCGGCGATCAAGCGCGCTACTTCCGCGTCGAGTTCCGTGCCTTGCGCGTTGGCAAAGCAACCGGTGTGTAGCTCGATCATGTCGGCACCGAGTTCGGCAGCGGTTTCGACCTGGGCGAGATCGGGATCGATGAAAAGGCTCACGCGAATCCCCGCGTCTTGCAGCGCGCGAATGCAGTCGCCGGTTTCCTGACGACGGCCGGCGACATCCAAGCCGCCTTCGGTCGTCACTTCCTCACGCGTTTCCGGCACGAGGCAGGCGAACTGAGGCTTCAGCTCCAGAGCCAGCGCGAGCATCTCCTGAGTCACGCCCATTTCCAGATTCAGCGGCGCGGTTACCTCAGCACGGATGCGACGGGCATCGCGATCCTGCATGTGACGACGATCGCCGCGCACATGGATGGTGATCGAATCCCCGCCCCCGGCGATCGCGTCGAACGCGGCGTCCAGCGGCGAAGGTTCCGCGTTGGGCGAGTCGGGCAAAAGGGCGTATCGCGCCTGCCGGAGAGTCGCCACATGGTCGATGTTGACGCCGAGGAGAAGAGACATGCGCACGGTGTAACCTCTGCGGGCAAACCGGGCAAGCCATCGTCCTAGCGATAAAAAAGCGCCCCGAGCTACCCCGGAGCGCTTTGAGAAGTGTCGTTTGAACTGAGGCGATTAGCGTCCCATCCAGCCACCATCGACGACGAGCACTTCGCCCGTCACGTAATTCGACGCCTGGCTCGCCAGGAAGACAACCGGACCTTTGAAGTCCTCGGGTTCGCCCCAACGGCCCGCGGGAATGCGGGAAAGGATCGCCTGCTGGCGGACCGGATCGTTGCGCAGTGCTTCGGTGTTGTCCGTCGCGATGTAGCCCGGTGCGATCGCGTTGACCTGCACGCCTTTGCCTGCCCATTCGTTGGCGAGCGCCTTGGTGAGCTGACCGATGCCGCCTTTGGAAGCCGCATAGCCGGGCACCGTGATGCCGCCTTGGAAGGTCAGCAACGACGCGGTGAAGATGATTTTGCCCGAACCTCGTTCGATCATCTTCGCGCCGAGATCGCGGCTGAGAAGGAATTGCGAGTTGAGGTTCACGTTGATGACCTCGAACCACATCTCGTCCGGATGCTCGGCTGCAGGCGCGCGTTTGATCGTGCCCGCGTTGTTCACCAGAATGTCCGGCGCGCCGTGTTTGGCGAGCACCTTGGCGGCGAACGCTTTCACCGCTTCGGTGTTGGAGAAATCGCAGCTATAACCGGTAAACTTCCGGCCGAGAGCGGTGACGGCCTTTTCGATCGCGCTGCCACTGGCTTCGAGCGACGCGCTGACGCCGATGATGTCCGCGCCCGCTTCCGCAAGCGCTTCCGCCATGGCGAAACCGATGCCGCGCTTGCAGCCGGTGACGAGGGCGACCTTGCCGGTCAGGTCGAATTTCGAAAGCACGCTCATCGCAGGTCCGAGATGTTGATTTTGTCCATGTCGGTGAACGCCTGGTTTTCACCGCCCATCGCCCACACGAAACGATAAGCGGAGGTGCCGACGCCGCTGTGGATCGACCACGCGGGCGAAAGGATCGCCTGCTTGTTGTGCACCCAAAGCGGACGGGTTTCCTGCGGCTCGCCCATCATGTGAAGCACGGCGTGACCGGCCGGGACGTCGAAGTAGCAATACACCTCGCTGCGGCGGAGGTGGGTGTGGGACGGCATCGTGTTCCAGATGCTGCCCGGCTTGAACTCGGTGTAGCCCATCACGAGTTGGCAGCTCTTGATGCCGTTCTCGTGGATGTATTGGCAGATCGCGCGCTCGTTGCACTCTTCCTTGGTGCCAAGCTCGACGCGGGTGGCGTCGGCCGGGGTCGCCTTGGTCGTCGGATAGCTGGCGTGCGCCGGATAGCTGATGAGGTAGAATTCGGAACCTTCGCCGGAGAAGGAAATCTCCTTGCTGCCGCGGCCGACGTAGAGGCAGTCGCACTTTTCGAGCGAATACTCAGTGCCATCGACGGTGACGGAACCCTTGCCACCGAAGTTGAGGATGCCGAGTTCGCGGCGCTCGCAGAAGTACTGGGCGCGCAGTTCGTCGCCAGCGTTCAGCTCAAGCGTCGAGGCACCCGGAACGGCGGAACCGACGATGGCGCGGTCGAGGTCGGTGTAAACGAGAACGATTTCACCGGGCTGGAACAACTCTTCGAGGAGGAAAGCGTCGCGCAATCCGTCGGTGTCCAGCATGCAGGTTTCGTTAGGCGAAGGGGCGTGGATGACTCGCATGGTAATGAATGGGTTGGGAGAAAGGGGGTCGATTGAGGGAAGTTTGAGAAGCAATTTTTTCCGCGCGGGACGCGCAACGTGGAAACGGAAGGGATCAGGAGCGAGCCCGGGTCGCCTCGCCCGCCAGCAAAAGGGCGCCGCGAATTCCGGCTTCCTGGTCCCACTGCGGCGGGACGATCATTTGGCTGAAGTCCTGATCGCCGAAATACCCGGCGGCGGCTTCTTTCAAACAAGCGGCGATTTTGCCGTGCAAACCTTTCGCTTGGGAAACGCCACCACCGACGATGACTTTCGAGGGCGAAACGATGGCGAGCAGGGCCAGAATGCCGTGTGCGAGGTACCAGGCCTCCATGTCCCACGCCGGATGATCGGCCGGAAGCTCGGCAGCGGGTTTGCCCCAGCGCTTAGCGATCGCCGGACCGCTGGCCATACCTTCCAGGCAATCCCCGTGGAAAGTGCAAACGCCTTCAAACGAATCGCCCGGGGCGCGACCGACCTTGAAATGGCCGAATTCCGGGTGAAGCGAGCCGTGAACGAGTCGGCCGCCGACCAGAATGCCCGCGCCGATGCCGGTGCCGATCGTGATGTAGGCGGCATCGGTCGCGCCTTGGGCGGCGCCGAGTGCGACTTCGCCCCAGAGCGCCACGTTGACATCGGTATCCAGCGCCAGAGGCACGTCACCGAGTCCGTCGCGCAACGCATCCGTGAGCGAAAATCCCTGCCAGCCCGGTTTCGGCGTGGCGAGGAGGGAACCGAAATCAGGAGCCGACGGATTGACCCGGATCGGCCCGAACGCGCCGACTCCGAGCCCAGCTGGATTGCCGCGCTGGCGGATCCATTCGATCGCCTGATCGAGCGTTTCCTGCGGCCGGGTCGTGGGAAAACGAAACTCTTCGAGAATCGTCCCGTCGGGCAGCCCCCAGGCGACCACCGTTTTGGTGCCGCCCAGTTCGATCCCCGCCACCGGCGCTGTGTTCAATCCGCTCATCGGTCTGAAACGAATCCTGTCGATCAAACCGCGGCTGCGGCGGCGAGCGCTTCCTTGGTCAGGCGCGTGATTTCCGACCACTTGCCTTCGTTGACGAGCGATTTCTCCACCATCCAGGAGCCACCGATCGCGGCGACGACTGGCAGTTTCAAATAGCTGGCGAGGCTACCGGAGGTGATGCCACCGGTCGGGATGAACTTCACGCCGGTATGGCCGTAAGGACCGGCCAAGGCCTTGAGCATCGGCACGCCACCGGCGGTTTCGGCGGGGAAAAACTTGAGCAGCTTGCAGCCGAGCGAAAGCGCCTGTTCGACATCGCTCGGGGTCATCACACCGGGCGAAAACTGAAGATCCACCGAGCGGGCGACTTCGACCGTTTTCGGATTCAGGCCGGGAGCGAGGCCGAACACGGCACCTGCGTCCTTGGCGCGTTTCACCTGGTCGGCATCCAACAAGGTGCCCGCGCCGATGAGGATTTCGGGGAAATTCTTCGCGATCCGGCGGATGGATTCCTCCGCAGCAGCAGTGCGGAAGGTCACTTCCATGATATCCAAACCGCCGGCGAGCAGCGCTTCGGCGAGGGGTTCCGCGGAGGCGGAGTCATCCAGAACGATGACCGGGACGATGCGTTTGGCGAGAATGCGATCAAGCATGGCGGCGGAAACGTGGAAAACGGACGATGCCCTGTCGAGAATTGTGCGCAAATTCCTGCTTTTCCGGAAAAGCTGCGGACGCCCGGTTAGCTTTCACCGGTAAGCTCGAAATAGTCGAAGTCCGCCGTAGCGAAGGTGCCGCCGAGATCCTGGGCGCAGATTCCGACGAACGTGCCGGTGAAATGGAGATAATTGCCGTAGTCGTCGGAAAGTTTCGAAGCGTCCAGCGCCGGTCCGATCGGCTGCCACGAAACGCCGTCGGGCGAGGCCGAAAACTGGAGCCTCTCGTGATCGATTTCCGCTCTCAACCAAACGCGTTTCCAATCGGGGATCTCGATCGTGCTATCGAGGATCTCGTCGTAAACGCCGTCGTCGCAGAGCACGATGCCCAGAGTTTTCCCGCGTGATTCGTCGTGCGTGACGCGCAGGTAATAATGCGTACGCGTGTCGTAGTAGCAGATCAGCCCGGCCATCTGGGTGTAATGGCTTGGCTCGAATTCAAGACAGGTTTCCACTTTCGTGCGGAACGCCTTCAACCGCTTGGCGACGAGGCTTTGCTCGAACCAGGAAATCGGCGAATGTCGGCCGCGGAGTCGCAACCAGCCGAGACGCTCGGAAAGCGACAGCCAGGATTCGTCGAAAGGCACGCGCAGCGAACTCCAATGCGGGCTGAGAACGGGTGCATCGAAATCGTCCCGCGTGGGTTCGGCGGGCCACGGGGCGGGAGCAAGCTCCGCCGGGCCTTCGACTTCGGCCAAGGGAGCGTGCCCGCCATGGGCCAGCCGCAGCCAGCCGTCGTCCGACCACGTCACGCGTTGCAACGCGGTTTCGCGACCGAGCATGCAGCGGAAACCGGCGCGGAGGCGCGCGGCTTCCGTTTTGTCGGGCGAATCGGGATTGACGAAGCCGGTCTTCACCGGACGGCTGCAAAGATGCGCGAGCCACCATTCGCCCGAAGGCGTCTGGATCAATTCGCCGTGCCCCGCCTTCTGCAGCGGCAATCCGGCGTCATCGCGTGAGGTGAGCACCAGAGGCTGCGGATCGAGTTCATACGGCCCCGTAATCGAACGCGAACGAGCCATCGAAATGCCATGGTTCCACCCCGTTCCACCTTCCGCCAACATCAGATAATACCAGCCGTCCTTTTTATAAAGGTTCGGACCTTCAGTCAGGATGTTGGGCTTTTCCAAAATCCGGTGCATCGGGCCGACCAGCTTTTGCGCGACCGGATCGTATTCCTGCAGCACGGTGCCCGCGAAACCGAAGTGGTCCTTGCGGTGATCCCACAGCATGTTGAGCACCCATTTGCGACCATCGTCATCGTGGAAAAGCGACGGATCGAAGCCGATCGAATTCAGGAAAACCGGTTCCGACCACGGTCCTTCGATGTTTTCCGCGGTGGTGAGATAAACGCCGATGTCCTTGTAGCGCTTGCCCATGCCGGACGTACGTACGTTGGTATAAGTGAGCCAGAACTGGCCGTCGGCGTGACTGAGCGAAGGCGCCCAAACGCCTCCCGAATCGGCGACGCCCCGCAAATCGAGCTGCGATTGCCGCGTCAACGCGTGACCCACTAGCCGCCAGTTTACCAGATCCCGCGAATGATGGATCGGCACACCGGGAAACCACTCGAACGTGCTGCTGGCGAGGTAATAGTCCTCCCCCACCCGCACGAACGAAGGATCGGGATGGAAACCGGGAAGCACGGGGTTGTGGATCGTCGCCATGGAGAGCCGCGCTGCTATCAGGAAACCGCCCTGTTTGTCGACGGAGACCTCGGGTTTCTGCTTTAACTGGGCTGGAATAGGACAGCCGTGGCGAAGCTTCAGGTCGAGAACGCAGCCCGCGTCGCCTTATTCAGTCTCACAGGGATCGAATCCACCGCCACAAGCAGCCCCGAATGCGTCATGAAAAGATTTGCCGGTCTCAGATCGAAAACCGCCACATCGTCGCGAATGAACCCGTAGGACTCTTCATACCCTATCCCGTAATTGCTCCTCAGTTTGGTGAATCCGAGATCATCGACCATCAGACGGATGATTTCTTCCCAACTGGCTTGGCACCCCACGACCCGAGGCTGTCTGGTGATAATCCGGCGATGATAACGTTGGCCGCCAATTCCCACAAAAGAAGTAAACTGCCCAAACACCTCATTGTGCGTTATCAACCTATCGAGATACTCGACGGGATCTCCGAGAGATAATATCGGTTTCCCCTCGTAAAAATCGACGATATACGCCGCTTGAGTTGGCTTGGTGAATTTAAGGACGGTGCCAGTGATCTCGTCGTAGATCAGGTCATGCTCACGTCCTCCCTCCACCAACGGCTCAAGGCCGTCATAGAGAAAACCTAGACGAAACGCTTCGCCTTCGATGACCCCGAACTGTTCGGAACGATCGAAATACTCTTCACCCCCATCGACTTGGCCATTTGCGCGTAAAACTCGTTCGAAGTCATGGGTGGCATCGACGAGAGTACGATCGCTACCCGGTTTTGGTAGTCCCGCGTCTTCTGACGATTGATTTCGCTCCGGCTCATTTGGCAACGAAGAAAAAGTAACCAGATTAAGCGAGGGCTCAAGGATGATCTCTCCCAACGCCGCCTGGCAAATCCCCTCTCCCTGTCGGAATCCACACCACAGTAAGAATTTTCCCGCTTCCCTCTTGGAAGTTCGGACGTCGCCCCCCATGCTCCGCGCCCACGCATGACGACGGTTCTGGAAATTCTCGACGGTGGCACCCGCTATTTGGAAAAGCGGGGCATCGAGGATGCGCGCCGGAACATGCAGCACCTCGTGGCGCACCAGCTCGGTTGCACGCGGATGGAACTCTACATGCGCTTCGACCAACCGATCGAGGAAACCCACCTCGTTCCGCTACGCGATTTCCTCAAGCGCCGCGGCGAAGGCGAACCGCTTCAACATCTTCTCGGCACGGTTTGGTTCCATCAGCACGAGTTCAAAACCGATCGTCGCGCCCTGATTCCTCGGCCGGAAACCGAGGAACTGGTCGAAATGATTCTCCAATTCCCCGGTTTGCCCGAAAATGCCCGCGTGCTCGACATGGGTTGCGGCTCCGGAGTTCTCGGGCTTTCGCTCGCCGCCGCTCGGCCGGGTTGGCAGGTGACCTTGGCTGACGTTTCCCCCGATGCACTCGCTTTGACGCGCGAAAACGCCGCCAAGCTCGGCCTTGAGAACGTCGATTTCACCCAATCCGATCTCTTTTCCTCCATCGACGGCACCTTCGACCTCATCGCCGCCAATCTCCCCTACGTCCCAGAAACCGACCGCGCCACGTTGACGCGCGAGGTCCAGCACGATCCGGATCTCGCCCTTTTCGGTGGCGACGACGGCCTCGATGTAATCCGCCGGTTTTTGCCGCAAGCCATTGAAAAACTGCGTCCGGCGGGATGGATCGCACTTGAAATTGGGCACGATCAAGGTGCACACGTCGCCAGCCTGATGGCGGACGCTGGTTTCACCCAAATCGAGGTGAAATCCGATCTCTCCGGCGTCGCCCGCTTTCCCATCGCCCGCGCGGCCAACTGATTTCCTCTTTCTCTCATGGATAAACTCCTCGTTCACGGCGGCGCGACCCTGCGCGGTTCGGTCAATATTTCCGGCTCGAAAAACGCCTCCCTCCCCATCATCGCCGCCGCCCTTTTGACCGAGGACGATTGCATCATTCGTCGCGTGCCAGACGTGTCCGACACGAACTACATGGTGCAGATCCTCAACGCCTTAGGCGCCGATGTGGAGCGCTCCTCCGGCACCATTCGCGCGAAGTGCGCCGATATTTCCGACACCGCTCCTTACGAACTCGTCCGCAGGATGCGCGCGTCGATCTGCGTGATGGGCCCTCTGCTTGCCCGCAAACGCCGCGCCGTGGTCTCCCTTCCCGGCGGCTGCGTGATTGGCGACCGTCCGGTCGACATCCACCTCAAGGGCCTGCAAGCGCTCGGCGCGAAAGTCGAGTTTGAGGGCGGCAACATCATCCTCTCCGCCCCCGATGGATTGAAAGGCGCGACCATGGATCTGCGCGGCGAACTTGGGCCAACGGTCCTGGGCACCGACAACGTGATGATGGCGGCGACCTTGGCCGAGGGCATCACCGTGATCGAATCCGCTGCCGCCGAGCCGGAAGTGCTCGATTTGGCGAATTTCCTCAATTCGATGGGCGCAAAGATCACCGGCGCAGGCACCAGCCGCATCGTGATCGAGGGCGTGGAAAAACTTTACGGCACCGAGCACACCGTCATCCCCGACCGCATCGAAGCCGGCACGTTCATGGCCGCCGCCGCGCTTGCAGGCGATGGCGTGACCCTGCGCCGCGTTTGCCGCGAACACATGAAGGCGATCACCGCCGCGATCGAAGCATCCGGCCACTTGGTCGAGTTCAACGCCGCGGGAAACACCTGCACGATTCGCCGGGGTGAAAATCTGAGCGGCTGTGACCTCGTCACCTCTCCCTACCCCGGTTACCCGACCGACATGCAGGCGCAGATGACGGCTCTGCTCGCCACCACGCCCGGCATCAGCGTGATCAAGGACACGATTTTCCCGCAGCGCTTCATGCACTGCGCCGAGCTCAAGCGCATGGGTGCGGACATCAAGGTGGACAACGGCACGGCGATCGTGCGTGGCGTGGCGAAACTCTCCGCCGCCCCGGTGATGGCTTCCGACCTCCGCGCTTCGGCCGCCCTCGTGCTGGCCGCTTTGACCGCGAGTGGCACCACCGAAATCAATCGTCTCTATCACATCGATCGCGGCTACGAGCACATCGACGAAAAGCTCCTCGATCTCGGTGCGGCGGTGGAACGCGTGCGGGTGTAACCATCCTCACGGTTCGTGTTTTCGTCGTGAGACCTTCCCGGTTGCTCATTACACTGCTCCACCATGCGCGCCCGGAAGGAAAGCTCAGGGAAACGGCTGCAATGGCGACTCGAATGGCTGGCCCACTCGATCGTTGAAGGCGTCGCGGCCCTGCTGCCGGGCCCTTTGGTGTTTCGCCTTGGCGAGATGCTAGGAGACCTGGCGTGGCGTTTTCTACCCACTCGCCGGAAAACCGTCCTGCGCAACCTGCGGATCGCGTTCGCCGACAGCAAGACGCGGGAAGAGCTGGAACAACTCGTTCGGGAAACGTTTCGCCGCACCGGCGGCAACATGATCGCCGTGGCCCATACCGCCCGGCTATCTCGAAACAAGCTGTTGGAAGTGGTCGAGGTGCAGGGCCTTGAACACGTCACGACGGCATTAGCCGCCGGTTATGGCGTTCTGGTGATGATTCCCCACATGGGAAACTGGGAGGTGCTGAGCCGCCTCAATGTCATGCTGCCGGAAGACACCAAACTGGGTGCTTTTTACCGTCCGTTGAACAATCCGCTGATGAACGAGCGGGTGCTTAAACGCCGTGAGGCCGATGGCACCCGAATGTTTTCCAAGCGCGATAGTTTCCTCCAAGCGACCAAGCTTCTCCGCGACAACGGCGTGCTCGGCATTCTCGCCGATCAACGCGTCGGCAAACAGGGCGATCTGGTGCCCTTCTTCGGCCGCCTCACGCGGTCCAGTCCCCTTCCCAATCTTTTGGCGAGGCGGGCGAAATGTCCGATGGTCGCCCTGTCCATGGTAACCGTTCGCCCGGGAAAATGGCGGATCACCTTTCTGCCGGTGGAGGCTCCTTATACCACCGAGAACAGCATGCTCGCGTTGGAGCAAGCGATGAAAGCGTCACCCGCTGACGCCTTCTGGCTCCAGGAGCGGTGGAAAGTTTACATCAAAAGGTCTCACACGCTGAGCCGTTGGTTCGGCGATCCTACTGCCCGGGGCAAAACGCCTCACCGCGCGTTGATTTGGTTGGCCGATGTGCAAGAGCCATGGCAGCCGCCGGAGGAATGGCTGCACCCCGATGTGATCTATGAGGTCGCGCAAAATGCCGACCAGCCACGACCCCCGTGGCTTTCGGGCTCCGCCCGGATTCATCGAATTTCGAAAAACGCCCAGCGCGAAGAAGTTCAAAGTCGTTTGGCTGAAATCGACGCATCGGACGCCCTGCCGCTGGATTTCATCCTGACCCCGGAATCCCGGAGTGAACTCACCGAAGCCGCTCGCCAGGAGGTGATTCCGATGGTTTCCTTACGCTGAATGCGGCGGAAAGGTGGTGGATGAGCCGGCTGTTCTGCTTCGGTTTCATCGCGGTGTGCATACGATCTTGATCGGTTTCCCGGCCTCCAATTCGCTGTGCCTGCCTTGAGCATATCCACCATCCAACTCATTGTTCTCAGAGCTTCGACGGCCTGAGACGACGTTGATCGTGTAGTGATAGTCTTTGTCTGACAGGCGAGAGTAAGCCTCCGCTGAAATGGTGGCGTCCTTGATCTGGATGGTTCCCGGCTCGTTCAATTCAAATTCGTATGTTCCAAGAAACACTTCACGATGAGGAGCCGTCTTCACACCTGGAACTGGCGTTCCGTCGCCATCGAAATAGATCGCGGCCTTGAGCGTCTCCCCAGCGTTCGCAAGCTTCGTCTTCGCTTCATCGTCGAGGGTGATTGTGATCGAAAAAGCGGGAACAGCTAGTTGTTCACCGCTCTCCCATGCCTTCGCAGTTGGGCGAGAGGAATCGCAACCGGAGGAAAAAAGTCCGGCTGCGATCAACGATGCAAGGCGTCTCATATTAGCAGAATCAATGAGTGGTGGCACGGGCTTGTTCGGCTTGGGGATTACTCTGCAAAAGGTAGCGCCGCTCCTTGCCCAGAGACGTGAGAATCAGGGTCTTCTTGTCTGGCTTCTCGAAGTAAGGATCTCCCCATAGCGGCTTCCCGTCTGGGTAGCAATGTCCGGACACTGCGTAGGTAAAGCGCAGCCCGTTCCCGCGGTAGTTGTATTGATTGCGGGCGAGCTTCTCCGTATGGGCATCCATCGCAGGCCGTTGATCGGGCGGTGTGTCGTAGCAATAACTGCCATGCCAGAGAGCATCACCGCCGCCGATGCTGTAACGATAATCCCCATCAGGAGTAAATATCATCCGATCTTTCGTGGCGCGGCAAACGTAAGTCCCGCTAATCCTCTGCCCTTCCGTTATTGGCGCCACGCAGCTCGTGATGACCGTCGCAAACAAGAGCGGGAGAATACGGCTTTCCTTCATTGGCGCTGGTCTGAATTTTCTGCAGAACGTTATTGTGGATGCGCCGACGGTGGTTGGCTCGCGCTCAAATTGAAGGCTTGTCTGAGCTGGCCCCCAAAGTCCGGCCACTGAATGGCTAAATCAAGCTATGGTGGAGCGGGTCGGGAGAGGGTTAGGAAAGCATGGATTCTCGATCAAGGATGGAGTGAGCGGGAGACCCGGAATGGGG
>Ga0307412_10000081_pt1 | contig 93448 bp, 84 predicted proteins | sample DK1Cmetagenome_3_FD_203823 | JGI IMG/M metagenome (GOLD analysis project Ga0307412, IMG submission 203823) | Maize rhizosphere microbial communities from greenhouse at UC Davis, California, United States - DK15-C-1 | ecosystem: Host-associated > Plants > Roots > Rhizosphere > Soil | place: USA...
AGAAAACAAAAATAGATCTTGGGGACGGACAAATCAAAAAGGTAAAAACGATTGGTGACCGGTGGAGCCTATTCCAGCAGGTGAATTTCAACAACAATTCCCAGCCGCATTATGTTCTGATAACACCGGACGGAAAAGTAATCAATACGCCCGTTTCCGGATATATGCCGAAAGATGATTTCAAGAAATTCTTAGAGTGCGGCGTGAATTATTATAAAACAACGAAGTAAGATTTACTTTTAAATATAACAAAAGCCTTATCAATTCATTTTGGTAAGGCTTTTTTGTATTCTTACGGATAGACGGTACTACTAAATCTTTAAATTTCAAAGTACTTCATTAATAAACACAACGGTTAAATAGAAACGATTCAATCTCAAAAAACAGTATAAACAAATAGTAATCATCCCCTTAAAAAATCATAAAGCCTTGCGAATATAAAACTTCATAAGGCTTTTCTATGTCAAACATTTTATAAATTTAAAAATTTATTACCATTTATTAATTTTAGGTATAAACTTTGTATAGATTCCTCCAAATAAGTATCAACACTTTACTTTTTATCAAAAACCGTTTAACATTTAAAAATATTAATTATGGCTGAAGTAATTGCACAAGACAAACAGGGAGGCAAGCAAAAGAAAAAATTAATCCGTGTAGACATGACTCCAATGGTGGATCTGGGATTTTTACTGATCACATTCTTTATGTTCACCACTAATTTCACAAAACCCAATGTGATGGATCTGGGGCTTCCGGCGAAAGATTCTAATCCACATCCAATCATCGAAAATGTAATCGGGGATAAAAACCAGGTTACCTTTATTCTTGGGAAAGACAACAGGGTATTTTACCACCAGAGCAATGAGAACGATCTGAATGCAGGAAATTTGAAAGAAACTGATTTCAGTGGTGTGAAGATTTCCAAAATTATTTCTGAAGCCTACAAAAATGCACCAGCGCCGGAGAAATTTACAATTATTGTAAAACCGACTGATGAGGCCAATTATAAAAATTTCGTGGATGTCCTGGATAATATTGCAATCTCTAAAAAAGAAAGATACGGGATCACAGATATAAAACCATGGGAAAAGAAAATTTATACCGAATTAACCAAATAATATAAAGGAGCATTTTTACAGTGCTCTTTTTTATTTAAATTTGAAGATACAACTGACCTCGTCTGCTGAATATTTTTAACTGTTATAAAATTTAAGATTATGCTGAACTTTGAAAGAAAAGGAAATGGAAAAGAGATTCTGGTACTGCTTCACGGCTTTATGGAAAACCTTTCTATCTGGAGTGATATGGAACCGCATCTTTCGCGAGATTTTTCACTGTTGAAAATAGATCTTCCGGGCCATGGACAATCTGATATTCTGGCTGAGGTTCACACAATGGAACTGATGGCTGATGAAGTAAAAAAAATTTTAGACCATGAGAAACTGGATAAAGTACATCTTTTGGGGCATTCCATGGGAGGATACACTTCGCTGGCTTTTGCAGAAAAATATCCTGAAACACTTAAAAGTCTGACCTTATTCTTTTCCACCTATTTTCCTGACGATGAAGAGAAAAAGCAACAGAGGATCAAAAGCTACAGGATCATCAAGGATGCATTTCCCCATTACGTACGGGCCGGAATTCCCAATCTTTTCAATTCCAATGAAAGAGATGTTCTGGAAGGTAAAATTGAAACCGCGCTTGAGACGGCGCTTTCTACCAACAATATGGGAGCCCTTGCCTGCGTAAAAGGCATGGTGGAAAGAACGGACAAAAAACACGTCATGGAAAACCTGGAAGCTAAAATCCTGGTATTGACAGGAAAGCACGACAACGCTGTAAAAACAGATACAACGATTAAACATCTACCGGACAGAACCAATATAAAATCCTATATCCTGGACTGCGGACACAATGGGCACTGGGAAAAACCGGGGATCTGCGCTGAAATTATTAATACTGAACTCCTTCATAACCTTCCCAAGAAATTAGTTCTGTAATACCGGGAATAAATTCTTTGGCCTTCCTATATTCAAAATTTCATGTATCTTAGTAAGGAATAATTATTTTCAATGGGTTTATTCTCTTTCAAAAAAAAGAAACCGCCGGTCATCGGCCTTACACTTTCCGGTGGAGGAATGCGTGGGATTGCCCATATTGCAGTACTTAAAGCCCTGGAAGAATATAACCTGAAACCGCAGATTATTTCAGGAACCAGCGCCGGTTCTATTGTGGGGGCATTTTATTCCTTCGGAAAATCTCCGGATGAGATGATGGATATTGTAAAACAAACAACATTTTTTTCAAGGTCTTATCTGAAACTTTCTAAAAACGGTATTTTCAGCTCTAATTTCATCTTAAAACTTTTTAATGATCATTTTCCTGAGAATGATTTTAAGATCCTAAAAATCCCCGTTTATGTTGCTGCTACAGAAATGACCCACGGAATTGTGGATTTCTTTTCAGAAGGTGAGCTTTTCGGGCCGCTTCTGGCCTCAACAAGCGTTCCTTTTGTTTTGCCTCCTGTGAGAATGGGTGAAAAAATATATGTTGACGGAGGTGTTTTAGATAATCTTCCCATAGAACCCATCATCGACAAATGTGACTTTCTAATTGCCTCACATGTCAATTCCATAAGCTATGATGAATTAAATAAGATGAGCCTGATGAAGGAATTTGACCGTATTCTCCATTTAGCGATCGCAAAATCGGTTTACTCCAAAGCAAAGTCCTGTGACATCTTTTTAGATCCACCCAAAATGACAAAATTCAGCTTATTCAGTAAGAAAAACCTCGATATTATGTTTCAGGAAGTATATGAATATACCTGTGAAGAGCTTGAAAGCAAGGGATATTCTAAAGATTCGGATGCCGGGGTGTAAATATTGGTTGTATAAATAACTGACATAGATCAGTCTTGTATAATTTCTCTTACAATTCCTCCTGCTCCAGTCTTTTCTTAAATGTTTCGATGGTGTCCGGGAGAGATTCATTAGATTTTCCACCCGCTGCATTAATGTGTCCGCCGCCACTGAAATACTTTCTGGAGAATTGGTTTACATCCACATCATCCTTACTTCTGAAAGAGATTTTAATGAAGTCATCATACAGATCCTCCATAAAGAAAGCCGCCATTTTTACTCCTGCAATGCTCAGTCCATAGTTGACAAAACCTTCCGTATCCCCTTTCTGAAAACCAAATTCTTTCAGCTCGTTTCTTGTAAGAGACAGTACAGCTACTTTGCCATCATTTACCACTTCTATCCTTCCCAGCACGAGGGCAAGAAGATGGAGACGGGAAACCGTATTGGTATCCCATGTATTTGAAGTTATAATGGACGGGTCAGCTCCTTTTTCTATCAGATTAGCAATAATCCTGTGGGTTGTTGCGCTTGTGGAACGGAAACGGAAACCGCCTGTATCCGTCATAATCCCTGTATAAAGACATTCAGCAATATCCTGATTCACAAGATTTTCATCTTCCATTGCCTCAATAAAATGATAGATCATCTGCGAAGTGGCAGGAATCACCGTATCGGAATAAACAAAATCAAAATTCTCCGGCTGCTGGTGGTGGTCGATCAGAATTTTCTTAGCTTTGGAATTGATCAGCCATTCCCCTAATAATCCTATTCTTGAAGGAGAATTAAAATCCAGGCAGAAGATAACGTCTGCCCCACTGATCAGATCAAATGCATATTTTCTTTTATACTCTCCGATGATCACCTTTTTAGATTCGGGCATCCATTTCAGAAATTTCGGAAAATCATTGGGAACGATTACTTCAGCCGGAATTCCTTTGGTCCCAAGATAATGCTTTAATCCCAGACTGGAACCTATGGCGTCTCCATCCGGATTATAGTGGGTAAGGATAATTATTTTGTTTTCAGGCGTAAGTAATGTATTGATATCTAAAAGTTCTGCTGGTGTAAACATCGTGTGTTTATTTTTCTTTAAATTTGAGTTTTCAAAGATAGAGCTTTTAAATAAATCATCTCATATATTATTTCTTTACGCAGAATTTTGTTTCTTTACGCAGTTTGTCCATATTGAGATAAAAAACATTTCAAATAATTTCTAAAAAAAGATGAGTAAAATTTGTAACTTTTAAAAATTTCTATATCTTTGCAACCTGAAAATTAATAGATTAATTACGATTTAAATATATAGTAATGAGTAAAAGAACATTCCAGCCATCAGAAAGAAAGAAAAGAAACAAACACGGTTTCAGAGAAAGAATGTCTACGCCAAATGGTAGAAGAGTTTTGGCAGCAAGAAGAGCTAAAGGCAGAAAGAGTTTAACTGTTAGTGCAGCCCGCGCTAAGAGATAATATCTCGAATTATCATATACAGATCATGCTTGAAAAGAAGTTTTTCAGGCATTTTTTGTTGTTAAAATTTCCTAAAGTTTAGGGTTTTTAAGCTTCTTTTTTCTATTTTTAAGATCTGAAAAAATATTTTAGAAATAGCACCATAAAATTGAATTATGCCGCATACACATATCTCCGGAGATAATATAATAAGCTTACAGCACGCAAAAATTGCGCAAAAAAACTTCACTGTTCTTTCTGACGTTAATCTTAACATCAAAAAAGGCAGATTCTGCTACCTTATCGGAAAAACAGGTTCCGGAAAAAGTTCGCTTCTGAAAACACTTTACGGACACATTCCTTTAGCATCAGGACACGGAGCAGTGGTAGGTTTTGAACTTGCCAAACTGAGACCTTCCGATATTCCTAACCTGAGAAGAAAACTAGGGATTGTATTCCAGGATTTCCAGCTGCTTTCTGACAGAACGGTTGAGAAAAACCTGAAATTCGTACTTGAAGCAACAGGATGGAACGATAAAATAAAAATGGAAGACCGCATCAATGAAGTTCTGGGAAGCGTAAACATGAAAAGTAAAAAGCACAAGATGCCCCATGAACTTTCAGGAGGAGAGCAGCAGCGTATTGCTATCGCAAGAGCTCTACTGAACCATCCTGATCTTATCTTAGCGGATGAGCCTACAGGAAATCTTGATCCGGAAACATCCAACGAAATTATGACACTTCTGAAGCAGGTAGCCCTTGAAAACGGAGCTGCTGTGGTAATGGCAACACACGATTATCATATGATCCAGAATTTCCCGGGAGAAGCCATCAGATGCGAAGACGGAAAAGTTTCTGTACTGGATACAGCTGAGTTATTTGAGTAAGAACAAAGAGATTTAGATAAAAAGACTAAGCAGTCACCATCTAACTTCTAATCTCTAATTTCTAACCTCTACTATTAAAGACATGAAACTCCTTGGTGAGTTCAAGATATTGGTCCGAGTATTGTCTCGGACTTTTTTCTATTATAAAATCAGATTCCTCAATTACCCCTTTTACAAAGGAAAACTCAAGAACTAATCTTTTAGTCTTTGAATTTTCAATTCCTTTAATATTAACTTTCCGATTTAATAACAAATGGTTTTCTGATGCTGTTTCAACAAAGATCTTTCCGGCTTCAGCAGGAATAATAACCGACAAAACACCATGATCAGACAGAAATTTCACAGAAGTGGAAATAAGCTGCTGAAAATTCAGCTCTATGGTCTGTCGTGCTATTTTATCTTTATCAGATCCGGATTCTTCGAAATAAGGCGGATTTGAAACGATCAGATCAAATTTCTTTTCTATTTCAAAAGTTTTAAGATCCTGATGGATATTTTTCAGCCTTGAATGAAAAGGCGAATGTTCAAAATTGGTTTTTGTAAGCCATGCTGCAGCAGCATTGATGTCAATTCCCAGAAAAGAGGCGTGGGAATTTCTCTGAGCAAGCATTAATGAGATAAGACCGGTTCCGGTTCCTATCTCTAAAACTTCCGAAGCATTCTCTACATCCGCCAGAATACCCAGCAAAACACCGTCTGTTCCTACACGAAAGACGTCTTCTGACTGCTGAATTTCAAAATATTTAAATTTAAAAGGCTTCACTATAAGTTGGTAGGTAGTGTAATAGTAAATGTAGACCCCTTCCCTACTTCTGATTTCACTGCGATTTCTCCTTTGTAGTCTTCGACCATTTTTCTTACCATAGAAAGCCCAAGTCCCATACCGCTGTTTTTAGAAGTGAAATTAGGTTCAAATATTCTCTCGTACATATTTTCAGAAATCCCGATCCCGTTGTCCTGCACGGAAATCATTACTCTTCTCTGATGCTGCTCCACATCGACGTTAATGATCAGTTTACGTTCATCACTTTGGGCCTGCTTTGCATTGGTGACCAGATTGGTGATGATCCTGGAAAGATAAATCCTATCCATATTGATCATGATATTGCCTTTGTTGGAGTGCATAAAAATACCGTCATCATTAAAAACACGCAGAATATCTTCAACTTCAGTATTAAGATTGATCACCTCATTATTTTTTTCAGGAAGTTTTGCAAATTCTGAGAAAGCTGAAGCAACAGTCGCAATCAGATCAATCTGATCTACCATGGTTTTGCTCATCTGTTTTACCCTTTCTCTGATGTTAGGATCTTCAGGATCAAATTTTCTCTCAAAATTCTGAATGGTAAGCTTCATTGGAGTAAGAGGATTTTTCACCTCATGGGCTACCTGTTTTGCCATTTCCCTCCAGGCTTCTTCAGACGCTTTGAAACGCAGTCTCTCTTTCTGGTCCTGGATCTGCAGGATCATCCTGTTATAAGCTCTTGCCAATGCATTAAGCTCATCATTTTTATAATACCTGATAGGCCGCATTTCATTTTCAAACAATGTAATACGGGTGATCATATCAGAAAATTTAGTGATATTTTTCGCCAGGCTGTTAGACGTTACCCAGCTTATCCAGATACTGAACAGGATCAGGAAAATATCGACCAATAAAATATATTTAATATACTGATGAAGAACATCAAGATAGGCAGATTCATTATGATACAAGGGAATATATACAATTCCTATAGGTTCGAGCTCATTATTTTTTAAAAGAAGATAAGACGAGGTACGGCCTGCATCTTTAGTTTTATCATACCCCTTAATATCAACTCTGGAATCGGTGGCCAGAATTTTATTGACAATATTGAGCGGGATGGTTTTCTGGTCAATAAGGCTTTCATCTTTATTGGAGAGAAGATAACTTCCCCTCAGGTCATAGATTACAATATCATGCTGGTTGATATCTGCTATTTCAAAAATCTTATTCCCCAAGACCTGTGGAAGATCCTCGGTTTCAACAAGAGTACGGCTGACTGCATAATCCAGGTATCTCATCACCGCATTGGTCTTCTCCTGCATGTCGATATTGCTCTGCTGCAGGGAATTATTTCTTAAAACAAAATACGGAACCAGTGATGTAGCAACAACACTTAAAAAACATACGAGTAAGAATCCGAAAAACACCCGGTTCCTTAAGCTGTATCCTCTGTATTTACTTACTGGCATCCTACTTTTTAATTAACCTAGCAATATACTTACCAATAATGTCAAATTCTAAATTAACTTTATCTCCGATTTTAAGATGCTGCATATTGGTAAACTCCCAGGTATAGGGAATAATTGCTACAGAAAACTGTGTATCTTCACTTTTGGCTACCGTAAGGCTTATCCCGTTTACTGTAATGGAACCTTGTGGAACTGTTACAAAACTACCGTCGTCTTCATATTTAATGGTAATAAAATAGCTTCCGTCTTTATTTTCAATTCCTGCAACTTCACCTGTTTTGTCAACGTGTCCCTGTACAATATGTCCGTCCAGTCTGCCATCCATCTTCATGCATCGCTCAAGATTTACCACGGTACCCAGATCCCATTTTCCAAGATTGGTCTTTTCGAGTGTTTCATTGATCGCCGTTACTACATATTGATTATCTTTAATCTCAACAACTGTCAGGCAACACCCGTTATGAGCAAGGCTTTGGTCTATTTTCAGCTCGCCAGTAAAAGGGCATGTTAATGTGAAATCTATGTTACTTCCTTTTTCTTCAATCTTTTCAATAACGCCAACTGCTTCAATAATTCCTGTGAACATATTATTTTTTGCTAAATTTGTAAATTATAATCTTCAAAGATAATCAAAATGAGCCCAAAAAACCATAAAGTACGAGTAGGAATTTCAATCGGTGATTTTAACGGCATCGGTCCGGAGATCATCATGAAGTCCCTGAGTGACAAAACCATCACGGATTTTTTCACGCCGGTGATTTTTGGCTCGGGAAAGTTATTTACCTTCCAGAAAAACATTTTCAAGCTGAATCTGAATTTCAATTACATCAATGAAGCCTCACAGGCCCAGGCAGGAAAACTCAATATGGTAAACCTTACCAAGGATAATGTGAATGTAGAATTGGGTGTTCCTACAGAAGAATCTACCAAAATGGCTATTGATTCCCTGGAACTGGCTACCGAAGCCTTAATGAAGGGAGAGATTGATGTACTTGTTACAGCGCCTATAAACAAGGATGAAATGATGAAAATGGGTTTCAAACATGCAGGACACACCGGATATTTTGAGGAAAAGTTCAGTAAAAAGGGGCTGATGTTCCTGGTTACGGAAGGCCTGAAAGTAGCTGTTTCCACCCATCATATCCCGATCGCCAATGTTGCAGAAAATATTTCTAAAGAAAAAATAAAAAAACAGATCAGAGCATTAAACCAAACGCTGATCGAAGATTTCTGCGTACAGAAACCGAAAATCGCAGTATTGGGGCTGAACCCTCATGCAGGAGACGGAGGCGTGATTGGAAAAGAAGAAATTGAGATCATAGAGCCGGCAATAAAAGAGCTTTCAGACAATGGGATACTGGCGTTTGGCCCCTATCCTGCTGACAGTTTTTTCCAGCCTAACAAATATAAAAGTTTTGATGCTGTTTTAGCAATGTACCATGATCAGGGCCTTGCCCCATTCAAAACATTAGCCTATGAAGAGGGTGTAAATTATACGGCAGGACTTCCATTTATCAGAACTTCTCCGGACCACGGAGTGGCCTACGATATTGCCGGAAAAAACATGGCTGATGAGCAGAGTTTTACAGAAGCGATCTTCACTGCTATTAAAATTTTCAAGAACAGAAGTGAATATAATGATCTGATGAGCAATCGTATGCAGCCTAGAAAAATGGTTGTAGACAATGGAGTAGATGAAGATCTTCCGGACGAAAACGAAGGATAAATTGTTAAAACAAATTTTAAATTAATTTGTTATGGATTTTATTTGTTATTATAAAAAAATTGCATATTTTTGCACACTCATTTTATGGACAAGTTAAGAAACTATGACGTAAGCTTTTCCGGACTTAAAAACGGAAAGCACGTGTTCAAATTTGAGATAGATAAAACGTTCTTTCAATTATTTGACACTGAACAGGAATTTACAAATCCTAAAATAACAGCAGATGTTTTTCTTGAAAAGCATACTACATTTTTAGAATTTGAGATCAAAGTACACGGAACAGTAGAGCTCATTTGTGATATCACAAATGATGAATTCGACTATCCTATTGAAAACGAGATCAGAATTTTGGTGAATTTTGGTGAAGAATACGACGACAGCAATGAAGACGTCATTACCATCCCAGCCTCAGATCACGCCTTCAATGTGGCACAGCTGATCTACGAAAACGTACAGCTTTCTATACCGATGAAAAAGATTTCACCGAATGTAAGCGAAGAAGATCTGGAAATTCTAAACAGGTTCAGTCCAAAAGATATTGAAGAGCCTGAAGAGGAAAATAATGACAGCGATCCCAGATGGGACGCGCTGAGAAAGTTAAAAGACAATAATTAAATAAAATAATTTAAATATGATGAGATGATGAATCTCATCGCTCATCAATTAAAAAAGTTATTCAAAATGGCACATCCTAAGAGAAGACAGTCGTCCACAAGAAGAGATAAGAGAAGAACTCATTATAAAGCAGTAGTTCCTCAATTAGCGAAAGATGCAACAACTGGTGAACTTCACCTTTACCACAGAGCTCACTGGCATGAAGGAAAACTTTACTACAGAGGTAAAGTAGTATTGGAAAAAGAAGTAGCAGCTACAGAAGAAAACTAAAGAGTCACTTTTCACTGAAAAAGCCTCATTTTAATACAAAAACCGCCCAATTTTGATAAAATTAGGCGGTTTTTTGTTGTTTTTTGTGTTTTTTTGGTATCTTTGGAACAAAATCAAATATCAAATTTATGGACATTAAAGACATACAAAATCTTATCAAGTTTGTATCTAAAGCTGAAGTTTCAGAAGTAAAATACAAAACTAAAGATTTCGAAATCACTATTAAAACTCCATTAGCCGGTAGCGATACGGTTTATGCACAGCCAGCAGTTTACCATGCAGCTCCTCAGTCTGCAGCTCCTGCTCCTGTAGCAGCTCAGGCAGCGGCTCCTGCTGAAAAAGCAGAAGCAGTTTCTGATGACAGCAAATATGTGGCTATCAAATCTCCTATGATCGGTACTTTCTACAGAAAACCTTCACCGGATAAAGATGTCTTTGTAAATGTAGGTGACGAAGTTTCTGCAGGAAAAGTAGTTTGCGTAATCGAGGCAATGAAGTTATTCAACCAGATCGATTCTGAGATCAGCGGGAAAATCGTGAAGATTTTGGTAGATGATGCTACTCCGGTAGAATATGACCAGCCTTTATTCTTAGTAGATCCATCTTAATTTAGAAGTTAGATGTTAGACATTAGATGTTAGACTTAATTCTGCATTCAAAATAACATTATCTAATTTTCAAATTATCTAATTTTCAAATTGAAGAAGATGTTCAAAAAAATATTAATAGCCAATCGTGGCGAAATTGCAATGCGTATTTTACGTACCTGCAAAGAAATGGGGATAAAAACTGTTGCGGTATACTCTACTGCAGACAAAGACAGTCTTCACGTAAGATTTGCTGATGAAGCAGTTTGTATAGGTCCTGCTATGAGTAAGGATTCTTACCTTAAAATTCCTAATATTATTGCGGCAGCAGAAATTACGAATGCTGACGCTATTCATCCAGGTTACGGATTCCTGTCTGAAAATGCCAATTTCTCCAGAATCTGTCAGAAAAACAACATCAAGTTTATTGGTGCTTCTCCTGAACAGATTGAAAAAATGGGTGATAAAGCAAACGCCAAAGCAACGATGAAAGCGGCAGGAGTACCATGTGTACCCGGTTCTGACGGATTAATTGAATCTTACGAGCATGCTGTAAAAGTAGCTGAAGAAACAGGATATCCTGTAATGATTAAGGCTACTGCTGGTGGTGGTGGAAAAGGAATGAGAGCCGTATGGAAAGCTGAAGACCTTAAAGATCACTGGGAATCTGCAATTCAGGAAGCTGTGGCAGCCTTCGGAAACGGAGGAATGTACATGGAGAAACTGATTGAAGAACCTAGACATATCGAGATCCAGGTTGCAGGTGACCAATTTGGTAAAGCGTGTCACCTTTCTGAAAGAGACTGCTCTGTACAGAGAAGAAACCAGAAGCTGACTGAAGAAACTCCTTCTCCGTTCATGACCGATGAACTTCGTGAGAAAATGGGTCAGGCTGCTGTAAAAGCTGCTGAATTTATTGGATATGAAGGCGTGGGAACTATTGAATTCCTTGTAGACAAGCACAGAAATTTCTATTTCATGGAGATGAATACGAGAATTCAGGTGGAGCATCCTATTACTGAGCAGGTGATTGATTATGACCTGATCAGAGAACAGATCCTTCTTGCTGCAGGAACTCCTATTTCAGGAATCAACTACTACCCTAAACTACACTCAATTGAGTGCAGAATCAATGCTGAAGACCCTTATGCAGACTTCAGACCGTCTCCGGGGAAAATTACAGGATTAAATATCCCTGGCGGACATGGAATCAGAGTAGATACCCATGTATATTCAGGATATAGTATTCCTTCCAACTATGATTCAATGATCGCTAAGCTGATTACTACGGCTCAAACCCGTGAAGAGGCTATCGCTAAAATGAAGCGTGCACTGGAAGAATTCTATATTGAAGGGGTAAAAACAACTATTCCTTTCCACAGACAGCTGATGGATAATGAAGATTATCTGGCCGGAAACTATACGACAAAATTCATGGAAGATTTTGTAATGGACAGAAAATATGATAATCACTAAGATTATTGATATATAAATTTAAACTGCCTCAGAAACGAGGCAGTTTTTTTATGCCTGATTCTGAATTGAAAAATATTGATCCGTATTTTAAAAAATCCCTTCAATCATCCTGTCTATCGGGAATCCTTCAAACCTTACAATAAAAACATATAAATAACTGATTACCAACAATCAATCTACCTAACACTTGTTAGTCGAAGAATTACGACACTTTTTAATTTTTTCTCAAAAACTTTTTCATGATAATATAATTACTTCTAAATTTGGTGACATAAGATATCAAATCACACAATATTAACATTTAAAATTTACTAATCATGGCAGAAAGAAATTCAAGAGGAATTCTAAAATTCAACGGCGGTGAAGGACAGAAGTTATTAAAACTTAACTACAGTGTATCCCGTTCTACAGACGTATCAGGAAGAGTAGCATCAGATCCTTCTAATGCACTTATTAAAATTACAGTAGAAGCTACGGAAAAATCAGATATCCTGGAAAGTCTTCTTAACGGAAAATACAAGCCTACAACCGGAGAGGTTACATTCAACAAGTCTCACGAAGAAGGAACACTGACTACTTTAAAATGGGAAAACGGATATGTAATCCAGCACGAAGTAGATTTTGACGCAGTTGATGAAAACAGTATGTACATCAGCTTCGTAGTAAGTGCAGAACTTATTGATTTGGGTAACTCTTCTTACAGAGCGGAATGGCCTACATCTTAAGAATGTAATTTCAACATCAAAAAACAGCAGACAGAATGGTAAACCCGAAGTAAGGGATGCTATTCTGTCTTTTTTGGATAAACTGAATATCTTTATTCTACCCCAAAAGTATAACCAAAATGGTTATACTTTTATTATAAATATGAATAATGATCACAAATATTTCTTTTGAGTTCCCACAGATATTATTCAAAAAATTCCATGTTTACTCTTCACTGTTTCTATTTTTTGTACAAGAGTGGATCAGGTGGCTTAAAAACAGGATTTGTTATTCAGAAATATCCTTAGTAAAAAAGTTTGCGGTGTTATATGGACCCATATGATAAAAACACCATTCTAAAAATAATACAAACCATCCGGAAAGATAGAAAACCTACATTGCCGGATAAGGAAAAGAAATATTTTCTAAAACAGCATCTCATAGCCTTAAAATATACTTTAAATCCCAAGGTGTACTGTATTATGTTTTTGTTCATGCATCTCATTAATAATGCTTAAATTTGTCGAAAACCGAAACATATGTCAACAGCAGCAACAGCAAAAAACTCACAGTATTTTATTGACCTTGAAGACAAACATGGAGCCCATAACTATCACCCTCTTCCAGTGGTTCTAGACCGTGGTGAAGGCGTTTTTGTATGGGACGTGGAAGGCAAGAAATATTATGATTTTCTTTCAGCATATTCTGCTGTGAACCAAGGGCATTCCCACCCGAAAATTGTGGCAGCTTTAGTAGATCAGGCTCAAAAGCTGGCCCTGACCTCAAGAGCATTTTACAATTCAAAATTAGGTGAGTACGAGCAAAAAATCACTTCCCTTTTTGGATTTGATAAGGTACTTCCCATGAATTCCGGGGCTGAAGCGGTAGAAACAGCCGTAAAATTAGCCAGAAAATGGAGCTATGAAGTAAAAGGGATCTCAGAAAATGCAGCTAAGATCATCGTATGCGAAAATAATTTCCACGGAAGAACAACTACCATTGTTTCTTTCTCCAATGATCCCGATGCTAACCAGAACTACGGACCTTTCACTCCAGGATTCATCAAGATTCCTTACAATGATACTGCAGCATTAGAAGATATACTGAACAAAGAAGCAGGAAATATCGCTGCATTTTTAGTAGAGCCTATCCAGGGGGAAGCCGGTGTGTATGTTCCAGACGAAGGTTTCCTGAAAAACGCTTCTGAATTATGTAAAAAACATAACGTCCTGTTCATCGCTGATGAAGTGCAGACCGGTATCGCAAGAACTGGACAGCTGATTGCCTGCCATCATGAAAATGTACAGCCTGATATTCTTATTTTAGGAAAAGCCCTTTCCGGAGGAATGTATCCTGTTTCTGCAGTGTTAGCTAATGACAACATTATGAACGTGATTAAACCGGGACAGCACGGTTCTACATTCGGAGGAAATCCTATCGCATGTGCCGTAGCTGTAGCAGCATTGGATGTGGTGGCCGATGAAAAACTGTCCGAAAGAGCAGAACAGCTGGGCCAGCTTTTCAGAGCCGAAATAGAAAAGATTATCGAAAAAAACAATCTTATTACCAAAGTAAGAGGAAAAGGTCTTTTGAATGCTATTTTAATTAATGATACTCCAGACAGCTCTACAGCATGGAACCTTTGTCTGCAGTTAAAGGAAAATGGTCTTCTTGCAAAACCTACCCACGGAAATATCATCAGATTGGCACCACCTTTGGTTATTACAGAAGAGCAGCTTTTAGACTGCGTCAGAATCATTGAAAAAACTATTACAGAATTTCGTTAATGAAGTTATCAGTCTGTTATATTGTTTTAAATGGGGAAAGAGTCATTGAAAAAAGTATCAGCAGCGTCTACGAGATCGCTGATGAGATTATAGTCGTTGATTCTTTTTCCACAGACAAAACTGAGGAAATCTGCACCGGGTTTCCGAAGGTAAAATTTATCAGAAAAAAATTTCACGGCTTCGGCTGTCAGAAAAACTATACCCTGTCTGAAGCTTCCGGAGAGTGGATCCTTTTTTTGGATTCCGATGAAGTTCCTGATAAAACAGCCGTAAAAGCTATTAAAGAAATTTTAACAAGCTCCAGTCCTGCCTATAATGTATACGAAATTCACTTCAACAATATCCTGCTGAAGACAACCATCAAATATGGCGGCTGGGGTAATGTGTGGAGAGAAAGATTCTTCAGAAAAGGCCACGGAAAATACTCTGATGATCTGGTGCATGAATGCTTTATTACACAGGATAAAAAAGGAAAGCTTCCCGGAAACATTGATCACTACACGTATAAAAGTATTGCCCATCATATTGAAAAAATCAATACTTATACACAGCTGATGGCAGAAAAAAAAGTCCTGAACGGAAAATCAGTATCTCTTTTTAAGATCATTTTTTCCCCGTTCTATGATTTTATGAGAACCTATTTCTTTAAGCTGGGCTTTCTGGATGGTGTTGCCGGTTTTTATATCTCAATTACCGGAGCATTTTACACCTTTCTGAAGTATATAAAAATTAACGAGATCCATAAATTTAAATAATATTTCGGATTAAAATAAACAGCCGGCTCAATGTATTGAAGCCGGCTTTTCTGTTTCTAATCATGCCGCATACATTTAATCGTTATCATACATCTTACTTAACTTGTAAACACTTATTCGACATTTAAATCTATTTTGACCTGATTCCGGGATCATAAAATGATTAAAACCAATTTTATAGAAAGAAAACCATGGGATTCCATTCAGTAAGAAATCCAAAATATTTACCGTGTATTGCTTATTTATAAATAAAATGGCCTTGTTTAATTTAAAAAATCAACTGAATGCTTACAAAGCCCCTATTTATCAGTATGCTTAGTTTTAATCCTTGTTCCGAACTCAGGTTATTTTAATGTATTTTTAAGCTAATGCATTCAGTATTTAATTAATTTTGAATCTTGTAACAGATGTCTTTTTTTATAGACTCATACATTATTCAGGAATCATTTAGTCAGTAATAAACAATAGAATTATAGCCGTAAAATAATTTTATAGACATTATTCCATAAAATACGGTTTATATTCAGATAGCCATGCTCAGATTTGTTAAAAGAACACTCGGATTTTCAGGAACAAAAAGTGTCCGTATTCTCATGTATCATAAAGTTCTGCCGGAGAAAAAAATCCCCTGCAAAGATTTTCTGACGGTTTCAGCAGAAGATCTGGAACAGCAGTTTAAATACATTAAAAATAATTATAACACTTTATTTTTTAATGATCTGAAGACCAACAGCCAGCTGAAACAGAAACTCATTCTTACCTTTGATGATGGCTATCTCAACAATCTTCAGTACCTGGTTCCATTATTGGAAAAATATTGTTTGAAAGCCACCATCTTCATTCCAACCGAACTTATCCAGAAAAGTGAAACGGATGAAAACCGCCAGCTGATGACATTTGATGAGATCAGGTCACTTAATCCTGAAGTTGTTGAAATTGCACTCCACAGCCACTCCCATAAGAACTATTCACAGATTTCACTACAGGAAATAGCAGACGACATTCATAAAAATATCCGTACCCTGGAGGAAAAAGCAATTCCTTTTACCAAGGTACTCGCCTACCCCTACGGTAAATTCCCTAAAAAAGGAGAACAAAAAAAAGAGTTTTTTTCCATTCTCGAAAAGGCAGGAATTATTTCTGCAGTACGCATCGGCAACAATATCGCCTATTATCCCTGGAGAAATAAATTTGAGATCAAAAGGATTGACATCAGGGGTGGCGACAGTTTTGATGTATTTAAGTGGAAATTAAGGCTCGGAAAGATTAAACTTTAATTCAGCAGCTCACTGTAAAGTTTTTCGTAAGCTCCGGCCATTTCAAGATACCCGAACTTCATGGCTTTCTGCTTTAATTGTGAAGCATATTCATCGGCTCTGGAACCATAAGTCTGCATTCCGGATGCATAAACCTGCTGCATATGTTCCGCTGAAAAGTTATCAAAATAAAAAGCCAGATCTCCTCCAATTTCAGGGAGACTTGTTAATTTGCTTAAAAAAACAGGTTTCCCAAAATACATAGCTTCCACGGGAGGAATTCCAAAACCTTCTGCCAATGAAGGATGACAATACGATTCACAATGCTGAAGAAGAAAGTATTTTTCGTTATTTTCTATATTTTCCAGAATGTGTACCCTGCTTTCCAGTCCCAGTTTTTTTATTTTCTCTAAAAACTTCTCTTTATAGGCAGATTTTGCAGATGAAGTTACCAGAACAAGGTCTCTGTCATTTTTTGATATAAGATCCAGAAGTACTTCCTGATTTTTTTTGGGGAAAAGTACCCCAATATTTAAAATATATTTCTTCCCGATAAAACCGTAACTGTGCTCAAAAGCGAATTCTGTAGTTTCAGGAAAAATAAGTCCGTTGTAGATCACTTTTACTTTAACATCATTTTTTAAAGCAAAAAGTTTCTTGTTCTTAAGAAAATCTTCTTTTACGAATTCTGAGATACAAACGATGGCATCTGCATTACCTATATTTTTCTGAACCAGCTTTGTATATTTTTTCACTTTTTGTTCTGTGCTTCCATCGTGAAGAAAATTAAGATCGTGAAGCGTTGCTACCTTTTTCTGTCCCTCTTTTACGGTATGAAAATATTTTGAAAGCTGATGAGCTGTATGGATCAGGGAAAAAGATTGAGTATTTATTGGAAATTTCTTCTGCCAGAACTTCCAGTCAATAATATTAAAGTTTTTTTTCGTCTGCGGAATATTTTTTTTAGGCCCGTAAAAAGTATACTCAAAATCAGAGGTTCTTTCGTCCAGACCCCTTATCAATGAAATACATACGTTGGCAATTCCCGACTTCGGGTACTTTAATCTTTCGGCATCAATAAGGATTTTTTTCTGCATTCCGCTCAGGCTTTTCATCAAAAATATAAATTTAAATATGAATTTTTTATTTTTGCAGTATGAAAATTTGTTTAATCAGCTTCGATTTCTGGCATTATGATGAACACATAGTGGAGAAACTGAGTGATAAAGGCATTGAAGCATGCCATATCAACATCGGAGCCTTTACCCACAAAAACACTGGAGAGCGTATAAAAAACACGTTCAGTAAGATTTTTCTGGGCAAAAACCCGAAATATCACAAAAGACAAAGTTTCATACTGGAGTCTCTGGAAAAAATAGGTCGACAGGACCAGATCCTGGTCATCAATCCTGAGGCTATCGACGAAAGTATCCATAAGAAGATCAGAGAATACACAGACCGGAACATTGCCTACCTGTATGACAGCATGGCCAGGAACCCGGCCACCCATCTTCTTCATTATTTTGACACGGTATTTTCTTTTGATGATGAAGATGTGAAGAACTTCGGATTTGAAAAAATCACCAATTATAATTACCTCGACTATATTCCTGCGGAGAAGCAGCGTCCGAAGCTGGACCTGTTCTACATCACATCTTATGATCAAAAAAGACTCTCTGCGCTGAATCTGCTAATCAACCGTATACATCCTATGAAAATAAAATTCGAGGTTTATATTGTCGGTAAGAAAGGCTGGAAAAATAAACTGAACCAAATTATTGATAAGAAGAATATTGATATTTTAAAGTTCGGAAGAAAAAAAATACCTCATCACATACTGCCTGCCTATTATAAGAACACCAAAGTCATTCTTGATCTGATGCGTGCTGACCAGACCGGACTCAGCTTCAGGATATTTGAAGCCATGGCGCTGGAAAAGAAAATCATCACGGATAATCCTACGATCAAAAACTATGATTTTTATAATCCGAATAATATTCTGGTACTGGATAAGAATTTCCGTAATCTGAAAAAAGATTTTTTCACTACACCATACGAAAAGCTGCCGAAAGAAGTTTATGATAAGTATACTCTCGACCATTGGGTGAACACTGTATTTAAACTGAATTCATGAAAGAAATAAAAAATGTACTTATTGTAACCAGGGAATATCAATCTTCCCGCACTCCTAAAGTAGGCGGTACAGGAGTTTTTTATAAAAATCTATGTACAGAGCTTGTAAAGAGAGGGATCTCAGTACATGTTTTCCTGATCTCAAAATATGTATTTGATATAGAGGAAGACGGTGTAAAAATTCATTCAATTAAAGATATTTTCAAGGCTAATCCTCTTCTTGAGCTGGTAAGATCTTTTACAGGAAAACTGAAAATCCTTGAGCAGATTCATTTTAAAACCTATTTATCAGAGAAAAAAAACATCTCTGATCAGATCACTGCCTGGATCAGGAAGAACAGCCTACATTTTGATATTGCAGAAACCCACGATTTCGACGGGCTGGCACTTTCTATCCCTAAAGAAATCCCCTATGTGATCAGATGCCACGGTTCCTGGTCTGTTCTGGAAAAATATTTCGGCTACAAAAAAGTTCATAAGGGAAGAGTTTTCTGTGAAAAGGAAGCTTTTAAAAACTCAGAAAACTTCATTACGATATCCCGGTACAATGAGACGATTAATAAAAGTCTGTTCGGCATCAAAGATCCAAAACTCATTTATAACGGCATTGATGAAACATTCTACAAACCTGCAGAAAATGCAGAAATTATTCCTGAATCTGTATTTTTTTTAGGAAATGTTTCTTTTGAAAAAGGCGCAGAAACCTTGATCAGCTCTTTTATCAAACTTAAGAAAAGCCATCCGCAGGCATCACTCCATTTTATAGGAAAACCTAATCATTATCCAGACTATATCACTGAGAACATTCACGATATAGAGATCCGGAATTCGGTTCATTTTTATGGCAATAAACCGGGTACAGAAATTGTAGAGCTCATCGGGAAAGCAGAGGTGGTCTGCTTCCCCTCCAGGGGTGAAAATTTTAGCTTATCTTTGCTTGAGGTAATGGCCATGCGGAAGCCTGTTGTATGTTCTGCCATAGATTCCTTTAAAGAAATTATAGAGGAACCGGTGAACGGCCTGATTGCCGAGGAAGAAAACTTCCACGAAAAGATAAGTCTTATTTTTAAAGACAATGATCTAAGAAACAGGATATCAGTCAATGCACGAAAATTAATAGAATCTAAATTCGGCATTGATATGATGGTGGATGAAACCATAAGTTATTATAGTGAAATTACAGAAAAACATCTATAATTTCAAGAGAAATAACGACCGAAATTCTTAGTTCATCTTAAGTTTTAGAATATGAATGCGCAAGAACAAATTGAAAATTTAGAAGAACAGCTTAAAGCACTTAGAAAAAAATATTATATCAAGTCTTTTTTCAGGAAAGCAAAAAGGCTCGTAACAGACTTTTTACCGCTGGATTCTATTCCGTCTGAATACTGTACTGAAAGAATTAAGATCAGTGAAAAACAAGAGGCAGAAATTTTTCTTCCCAAAACTTTTTATGCGCCTCAAATTTCAGTAAAAACACCTAAAAATGCTGTAGAGATTTTTGCCCTTCAAAATGTACTCTGTATTCCCAATTCCACATATTTTTTAAATCTGAAAAAGGATAAAATCTTTTACGAAAAATGGCATGATGATGACAGGATTACTTATGTATACAATACCACCAATTTAATCCAACATTCCATGACTCTTGCAAAAGTAAAGAATTATAAGAATGTGTATTATGATGATGAAGCTATTTTTCTGGGGGGAACTTTTACTTTCAATTATTATCATTTTCTGGTTGATATTCTTTCTAAAGTTGAGTTTTTTAAGTATATCCCCGACGCTAAGAATAAGCTGATTATCATAGATGAAGAAGTACAGAAAGTTGACAATCTGAAAGACCTTCTGATGTTTTTTCTGAAGGATTATAAAATTATATTTCTCAGCAACAATAAAAACTATTATCAGTTCAAAAAATTGTGGCATATCAGCAGTGTTAATTATGCCATCCCGAATATTATGCCTGGTGAAAAATATGAAGCTGGATTTGCAAAATTATCGGAATCTTCTCTGCAGTATCTTAGAAAAACAGCCTTTGATAATCTAGACCTGAGTAAGGTCCGCATCGAGCCTATTAAAAAAGTGTTTATTTCAAGAAGGTCCCAGTACAGGAAATATAATGATCAGGAAATTTTTGAAACAGCAAAAAAATATGGGTTTGAAGAAGTTTTCTTTGAAGACCTTAATATCCACGAGCAGATCTACCTGGTTAACAAGGCTGATTATATCATAGGACCAACAGGAGCAGCATGGACGAATATCCTTTTTACAAACCCGGGAGCCAAAGGATTGATTTGGCTTAGTTCCGTTTGGGGAGATTTTGCTATTTTCTCTACATTAGCAAAAGAAATAGGGCTCGATTTATACTTTTATATTTACCCTCAGACCAGTAAGGATTTTCATGAAGATTATAAATTGGATCCTGAAATTTTCTCAAATGAATTAAAACAAATGCTAAACTTATGATAAAAATACACCCTACTGCAGAAGTTCTGAGCAAATCTATTGGTGAAAATACAATGATATGGCAATACTGCGTTGTGCTTGCCGATGCCGTAATAGGGGAAAATTGTAATATCAACTATAATGTTTTCATAGAAAATGATGTTTATATTGGAAATAATGTCACTATAAAACCGGGAGTACAGATATGGGATGGAATTTCTATTGAGGATGATGTTTTTATAGGGCCCAATGCTACTTTCACCAATGATAAGCATCCTGTATCAAAAAATAAAAATTTTACCTTATTAAAAACCATTGTCAAAAAAGGAGCCTCTATTGGAGCCAATGCAACGATACTGCCAGGAATTACCATTCATGAGAATGCAGTGGTAGGAGCAGGAAGTGTTGTGACAAAAGATGTCCCTGCCGGAGAAACATGGTTGGGCAATCCGGCAAAAAAGCAAATTATATAACTGCCTGAAAAATCTAATGATATTTTATTAAATCGCTTCATTGATTATTTGGCTTAGCTTTATTATCAAGATAACTCTAAAAATATACTTGTATCTAGATTGTTCATAGAATCAATCATGTCGTTTTATAATTAGTTTGATACTGAATGTTTTATTTTTGCAGTATGAAAATTTGTTTGATCAGCTTCGATTTCTGGCATTATGATGAACACATAGTGGAGAAACTGAGTGATAAAGGCATTGAAGCATGCCATATCAACATCGGAGCCTTTACCCACAAAAATACTGGAGAGCGTATAAAAAACACATTCAGCAAGATTTTTCTGGGCAAAAACCCGAAATATCACAAAAGACAAAGTTTCATACTGGAGTCTCTGGAAAAAATAGGTCGACAGGACCAGATTCTGGTCATCAATCCTGAGGCTATCGACGAAAGTATCCATAAGAAGATCAGAGAATACACAGACCGGAACATTGCCTACCTGTATGACAGCATGGCCAGGAACCCGGCCACTCATCTTCTTCATTATTTTGACACAATATTTTCTTTTGATGATGAAGATGTGAAGAACTTCGGATTCGAAAAGATCACCAATTATAATTACCTCGACCATATTCCTGCGGAAAAGCAGCGTCCGAAGCTGGACCTGTTCTACATCACATCTTATGATCAAAAAAGACTCTCTGCGCTGAATCTGCTAATCAACCGTATACATCCTATGAAAATAAAATTCGAGGTTTATATGGTCGGTAAAAAAGGCTGGAAAAATAAACTGAACCAAATTATTGATAAGAAGAATATTGATATTTTAAAGTTCGGAAGAAAAAAAATACCTCATCACATACTGCCTGCCTATTATAAGAACACCAAAGTCATTCTTGATCTGATGCGTGCTGACCAGACCGGACTCAGCTTCAGGATATTTGAAGCCATGGCGCTGGAAAAGAAAATCATCACGGATAATCCTACGATCAAAAACTATGATTTTTATAATCCGAATAATATTCTGGTACTGGATAAGAATTTCCGTAATCTGAAAAAAGATTTTTTCACTACACCATACGAAAAGCTGCCGAAAGAAGTTTATGATAAGTATACTCTCGACCATTGGGTGAACACTGTATTTAAGCTGAATTCATGAAAGAAATAAAAAATTGGTGATTTTGAAACCGGAAAGCCAGTCACTTCTATGGAAAAAGGCCGGTCGAAATTGTACAGATCAGAAGTAATCTGTCCTCTTTTCAAGGAAGGGATTTTAACTTATCTTTGCTCTGGTAATGCCTTGCAGAAAGCCCGTTTTATGTTTGATATAGATATCATAGAAGGACCAGTAAAACGGTATGATTGCTGGAGAATGAAACGTCATTATGATAAAAAAAAATAGAAAGAATATTCTTTTCAACTCTTTATTCTTAATTTCAATTATCTTCCCCTTAATTTATCTCTCATACATTTTAAGAGATACTTTTCTGGATGATTCATATATTACACTTACCTATTCGAAACATTTTTTTCAAGTAGGGAAACCGTGGTACAATATAATAGACACGGTTCAGGGAAATGGCCAAACCAGTGTATTATGGATGCTTATTCAAAGTCTGTTTTTCAATTTTGAACACCTCAACCCTGTTTACATAAATAAAAGCATTGGATTAATCTTTTCTTTGGTATTGCTCTGGCCGCTGTTCCGCAGTTTTAAGAATCAGAATTCTCTTTTAATTAAGATATGTATATGGGCGTTTTCTATTTTTTTTAGTATTTGGATGGCTTTCAACATTTCTCACGGCTTAGAAACAATTCTTTTTGCTGTCATTTTATTTCTTTTTCTGAAATACAGGAATCAGAATATTGCTTTCATTTTAGCATTTATGCTCCCATTTATCAGACCCGAATCTATTGTATTCACACTATTTTTTGTTATTGACACTAAACTTTTTAGTAAGATTTTTTATCAAAGAGCCGTATGTGTTCTGGCTTCCTTGTTATTCTATCTTTTATATACTGTTTATTATTATGATATATTAATTCCTCTCCCTTTCTTACTAAAAAACATTAGAGAATTTTCATATGTCAAGCTTATGAATTTCATCACTATTGTAGCCATATTTTCTCCCATCATCATCTTTGCTTTAAAAAATTATAAAACCAAATTGGTTTTTTATGCTCCATTATTTTTCTTTATCATCTATTATTCCTTCTTCATAGATGAGGTTATGAACTTTTTTGATCGTTATAGATTTCCATTGTTTGTCTATTATATTTATTTCTTAAGGTATGAAACCTTAGAAGTTTTTAGAAATAAAAAACTAAATATTGCCTTACTGGTTTTAAGTATTGCCGGAATTTTTAATTACTGCAAGTATCTGGATTCTCACAGATCTTTTTACGTAGACTCCTATTCGAATGCGATGAAGAATGGGCCGTTGTATATAGGAAAATACCTGAAGAAAATATCTTCAAATGAGCATAGGAAGTTTAAAGTAGTAAACTCTGATGCAGGAGCAATAGCTTTTTTCTCGGACTGTTATTTATATGATACATGGGGTTTGAATAATGCTACTTTATTACTCACTAAAAAGAAAAAAGACTGGAATGCCTATCTTACTTATCTAAAAAAAACAGATCCTGATTATATCATTCTTATCTCGAAAGATGATCATTCTTTTAACCCAAAACTTGATTTTGAAGAAAAGATATTTAAACAATTTTCGCTTCATACAAAACAGCCTGTTTTGGTAAAAGAATTTACTCCTGGATATTATTATTTTTTATATAAATTACATCATTAATATTTACAGCAACATACTTTCCTACCTAAAGTTAAAAAAATGAACAATCCGCCACTTGTAAGCCTCATCATCATCACCATGAATCATGAAAAGTTCATTGAACAGGCATGCTTGTCCGCTATTTCGCAGACCTATCCTAATTATGAAATCATTCTGCTGGATAATGCTTCAAAGGATAAGACTTTTGAAAATGCAGAGCGCGTGCTTTCCCAATTTGGTCAGCATTATAAGATGATCAGGAATACTGAAAGCTTCGGCGTAGCAAAAAATATTAACATTGCAGTTTCCAATACTTCAGGAGAATACATCTCCATCCTTTCAGGAGATGACTGGTTTACGGAAGATCACCTTTCAGAAAAAGTATCATATATTAAAGAAAATCCTGTAGACTTCATTCTTTCAGACGGTTACAAATATTACCAGTCTGAAGAGAAAATGACAGATGCCTATAGTCCGAAAGAGAAAAAGCAGATTATAGACACTCTTAATAATTTTTTCCATGAAAACGTTTCTGAAAACAAAACCGCCAATGTAGGAACATTTGTAATAAGAGAACTTCTTGTGGATTATCCGTTTGATGAAAACATCAATACTGAAGACTGGGATATGAATCTGAGACTGACTTCCAAAGGCTATAAAATTGGATTCATCGATAAGAAACTATTCTATTACAGGATACTTTCCACCAGCCTTTCCAGAAACTGGAAGCTAATGAAAGATTCCTATGAAAAAGTGACCCATAAATACATTGACTATATAAAAGCAGATCAGGAGCTTTATAAAAGATACAGGCTTAAACTTATTCATTTCAAGTACGAAATCCTTTTATCAGAAACAGATTCCGAATCTGAGAAAAACAGACTGCAAACGGAATGGAAAAAAGAAAAGTACAGAATTAAGTATAAAAATCCTGTTTTATTCTTCAAACTGCTGATGCTTAAAAATAAATAAAAAGGATGGAGTGAATTTTCGCTCCATCCTTTTTACTGTCAAGAATCAAAAAAACCAACAACGGGAGTCTAAATAATCCTTAAAACGTATAATTTTAAGTAAATTTGCACCAAAATTTTTATTGAAATGGAGAAAGTAAGAGTTCGTTTTGCTCCAAGTCCTACCGGACCTTTGCATTTGGGAGGCGTAAGAACCGCATTATATGATTATCTTTTTGCCAAAAACCAGGGAGGTGAATTTGTACTTCGAATTGAAGATACGGATACGGCAAGATATGTAGAAGGAGCTGAAGACTATATCGAAGAAGCTTTAGAATGGTGCGGAATTATTCCTGATGAAAGTCCTAAGAAAGGAGGAAAATTTGCACCTTACAGACAGTCTGAGAGAAGGGAGATCTACGACAGATATACGGAGCAGATCCTGAAAACAGACTATGCCTACATCGCTTTTGACACGCCTGAAGAGCTGGATGCCATCCGTGCTGAATTTGAAGCGGAAGGAAATGTTTTCTCTTATGACAACAAAACCAGAAACCGACTGAGAAACAGTATTGCCCTTTCTGAAGAGGAAGTGCAGAAATTACTGGATGAAAAAACGCCGTATGTGGTAAGATTCAAAATGCCGGTTGACAGAACATTAAATCTTCAGGATATCATCCGCGGAAATTCTTCTGTAAATACGAATACACTGGACGATAAAGTTTTGGTAAAAAACGACGGAATGCCTACCTACCATTTTGCCAATATCATTGATGACCATGAAATGGAAATTTCCCACGTAATCCGTGGCGAAGAATGGTTACCGTCTTTAGGACTTCACACTTTATTATACGAAGCGATGGGCTGGGAAGCTCCTCAGTTTGCCCACCTGTCTTTAATTCTGAAGCCTGATGTATCAACTTTAATTAATAAAGAGAATATTGACAGCATCACAAAATCTTTTGCAGAAGAATTCGTCTTGAAAAACAGCCAGTTTTCTTTTGAGGAATCAGCGGCACTTATCAAATCATTCTTTGCAGAAGTAAAAAGCCCGAGATTTAAATCAATGCTGAGCGAAAACGATAAAGATAATTCATTAACAGCTTCTGTAAAGCAGTATTTAAAGAAAGGGCTTTCCGGAAAACTGAGCAAAAGAGATGGTGACAAGTTTGGATTCCCTGTATTCCCACTGGATTTCAAGGATCCTTCCACGGGAGCCGTTTCCAAAGGATACAGAGAAAACGGATATCTTCCTGACGCATTCATCAATATGGTCGCTTTGTTAGGCTGGACTCCTTTAGATGATAAAGAAATTCTGTCACTGGAAGAAATGGGCAAAGAATTCGATCTTCATAAAGTACATAAGGCAGGTGCTAGATTCAGCAAAGAGAAATCCGAATGGTTTAATCATCAGTACATTCAGATGGAGTCTGATGATCAGCTTCTTCAGATGTTGAAAAATACAGATCTCAATCTTTCCAGTGTTTCTGATGAAAAATTAATAAAGATCATCGGTTTGATGAAAGAAAGAGCTACCTTTCCTAAAGATATTTACGAAAACGGGAAGTTTTTCTTCGAAGCTCCGGTTTCTTATGATGAAAAAGCGTCTAAAAAAGCCTGGAACGAAGAAACATCAGCTATTTTAGGGGAATTGGCCGAAAATCTTGCAGCTACTGAATTTACCTCAGAAATCCTGAAGCAGACAGTCCACGATTTCGCGGAAAACAAAGGCCTGGGAATGGGAAAAGTGATGATGCCGCTGCGTTTATCTTTAGTAGGAGAACTGAAAGGCCCGGATGTTCCGGATATCATGGAACTGATTGGAAAAGAGGAAAGTATCTCCCGAATAAACAATGCTATCAATAATTTTAAATAGTTTTTCATAATTTTTCATAAATTTGAAAGATTTAATTTACTTCAAGAAATGGAATATTTAAGTTTCGAACTTCCTATAAAAGATCTGATGGATCAACTTCAGACTTGTTCTTTAGTAGGAGAAGAAAGTGGTGTTGATGTAAAATTAGCATGCAGCCAGATTGAGGATAAGATTTTGGAAAAGAAAAAAGAAATCTACGAAAATCTTACCCCTTGGCAGAGAGTACAACTATCCCGTCATCCTGATCGTCCTTATACAATTGACTATATCAACGGAATGGTTGATAAAGGAAGTTTTCTGGAACTTCACGGAGACAGAAATTTTGCAGACGACCCTGCAATGATCGGCGGTCTGGCTACATTGGACGGCCAGAAAATAATGATCATAGGAACCCAGAAAGGGAGAACCACCAAAGAAAGACAGTACAGAAGATTCGGAATGCCTAATCCTGAAGGATACAGAAAAGCTTTACGACTGATGAAGCTTGCTGAAAAGTTCAAAATCCCTGTAGTGACTTTAGTAGATACACCGGGAGCTTATCCTGGGTTGGAAGCTGAAGAAAGAGGACAGGGTGAAGCCATTGCCAGAAATATTTTTGAGATGGTTCAGCTTAAAACTCCAATTTTCACCTATATTATCGGTGAAGGAGCTAGTGGCGGAGCTTTGGGAATAGGTGTGGGAAACAAGGTATACATGCTTGAAAATACATGGTACACTGTAATTGCACCGGAAAGCTGTTCTTCTATCTTATGGAGAAACTGGGATCACAAAGAAGATGCGGCCAACGCATTAAATCTTACCCCAAAAGATGCTTTAAGAGAAAAATTCATTGACGGTATTATTGAAGAACCGCTTGGTGGAGCTCAATATGATCCGGAAACAGCTTATCTGAATCTGAAACATTCGATTTTACAGAATATCAAAGCTTTTTCAAAATTCTCAGGACAGGAACTTGAAACCCAAAGGCAGGAGAAATTCATTGCAATGGGACAGTTTAAAGGATAAAAATAAAAAACGGTTAAGAAATTTCTTAACCGTTTTTTTATAGTTTAGTTTTCTTCTTACTTATCTAATCAGCTACATTAAGGGCAATTTCAATATCCTGAGTAACCTTCTTTATCGAAGAATATTTGGCATCACACACCATGGTAGTCAGTACATATTCTCCTTTATCTATCAGAATAAAGTTCTGTCCTTTTGCCGGAACAGTCAAATTATAATATTTTTTTCCGCTTATTTTTACGATCAAGTTGCAGGTTGACCTGTTCTTGATGTTAATATAAGCTTCATTTTTATTCATATCATTATTGAAAAGATGAGTAAGCATTGCTGCCGTTTTTTTATTGGATTCACTGGGTCCTGATTTGGCAACACCCGCTGTTTTGGCTGAACTTGCGGAAGCATAACTTGCCAGTCTTTCTTCCTTCAAAGCATTGATAGCATCATTCACTTTATCTGTTTTTTTAGTATTATTTTCAACAGATGCTTTATTGGTGGAGATCACTTTACCACTGTTCAGTTCATTGTTTTGAACAATTTTCTCAATTTTTTCCTTACTGATCGGTTTAATGGTAGGTTTGGCCTCAGGGGAATTATCAGCCATAATCATATCAATAAGTTTTCTTTTAAAATAATCTGTTTTGGCATGTCCTGGATTCTGTTTCAGAAAACCGGCGATCACTCTGGCCTCTTTTGAAGCTTCAGCATCCTGCTCTGTATAGATGATTACCGTTTCTTTTTCTACAACAGCTTTGGATTTCGATTTCTTCTTTTTTTGGGAGAAACCTAAGGTAAAAATGCATAGAAATATAAGTAGAAAGATTTTTTTCATTAATTAAGTCTTAAAAATAATATTAAATATATCAATAACGTGAAAAGTCATTTTTTAGTTTATCATTAAAATCATTATCTTTGCACTGCTTTAAAATTAAGCTAAAAATTAATACTAATCTTAAATAAAAAAATAATAGATATTATGTCTTATACACCAGTTGCTGCAGACGTAGCGAAATTAAGAAACCAAACAGGTGCAGGTATGATGGACTGCAAGAAAGCTCTAGTTGAAGCAGAAGGAGACTTCGAAAAAGCAGTAGATATCCTTAGAAAAAAAGGACAGAAAGTAGCTGCAAACAGAGCTGACAGAGAATCTTCTGAAGGTGCGGTAATCGCTAGAGTAAACGAGGACAACACTTTAGGTGTGGTAATCTCTCTAAACTGCGAAACTGACTTCGTTGCAAAAAATGAAGCTTTTATTGAGCTGGCTTACGAATTTGCTGAAATGGCGATCTTCGCAGCTACTAAAGAAGAGCTTTTAGCTACAGATTTCCACGGAATGACTGTTGCTGAGAAATTAATTGAGCAGACAGGTGTTATCGGTGAGAAGATCGAGATCGGAGCTTTCGAAAGAATCGAAGGACCATTCTTAGGAGCTTACATCCACGCTGGAAACAAAATTGCTGCGATCACTGCGCTTTCTGCTAAAGTAGACGGAGCTGACGAAGCTGCTAAATCTGTTTCTATGCAGGTTGCTGCGATGAACCCTATCGCTTTGGATGAAACCAGAGTTTCTCAAGAGACTATCGATAAAGAATTAGAAATCGAAAGAGAACTTCTTATAAAAGAAGGTAAGCCTGAGAACATTATCGACAATATCCTTAAAGGTAAAATGCAGAAATTCTACAAAGACAACACATTGGTACACCAGTCTTTCATTAAAGACGGAAGTATTTCTGTTGCTGACTATGTAAAATCTGTCAACGGAGACCTTAAAGTAACAGGATTTGTAAGAGTAAGTCTAACTTAATTATCTTTCAAAGAAAATACTGATCCCGGTGAAATTCACCGGGATTTTTTTATTTATGTGTTATGCAGATCAAGCTGGTAATAACTATATATGAACCGGGAAAAAATCTTTATATCAGTAGATAATCTCCTATGCACAGCTTTATACGAGATTACCAGTTTCATATTCCTGATGACCTTTAATTAAAAGCATGATTAATTTTTAACTTTTGTTATATTTATTTAACACTATTTCAAATATTATTTTAAATTTGTAGAAATCCTAATTCCACACACATGAAAAGATTTCTACTCAGCTTAGTATTAGTTCTTTTATCAATTAACACTCTCTTTGCACAAAGGGATACGGAACACTGGTTTGCTCCTATGGCAGCTAAAACTAATGTTCTCAACAGTCCTAAACAGGCTTTATTTTTTTCCACGGACTCTACCACACCGTTTCCTGTAGAAATATACAGTGACGGTATCTTGCTTGGGACAGTGACTATCATGAAGGGTGATCCTAAGACATTTGAACTTTCAACGGATAAAATGATCACTTCTGCTCTGTCTGAAATGTTCACGTCCGTTGGGAAAGGAATTTATACTAAAGGAACAAAACCATATTATGTTAACTTCAGGTTTAGTGTTACCAGTCACGGGGAAATATTAACATCCAAAGGTAAAGCAGGTATTGGAAAAAAATTCTATGCTGCAGCTTCTCCAATGACAGGCCAAAATACAACCCTTTTGAACTTTACAACTGGTGTTTTGGCTACAGAAGATAATACAACGGTTACTGTTTCCGGATATGATTCAGGAGTACAGTTCTCTAACGGCAGTACAGGAACTACAGCACCTACACTTACATTTACCCTTAATAAAGGGAAGGCATATATTATAGAAGGCAGAGAAAATAACGGCACCAATGCCTTCGGCTTCATTGGTGCCAAAATAGAGTCTAATAAACCTATATCGGTTACTAACGGTAACTTTAACGGCCAGTTTGCACTTCCTCCAAGTGCAGGATCCGGCGGTACTGACATTATCATGGACCAATCCGTTCCGGTAGACAGACTAGGAAATGAATTCGTCCTTGTAAAAGGAAATGGAGACAACAATGATGGTGATGAAGACGCACTGATCATTGCAACTGAAGACAACACAGAAGTATTCCTCAATGGATCTACCACTCCTATCCAAACCCTTAATGAAGGAGAGTGGGTAAGAGTAGGTCAGGGACCAAACAACACCTATGTATTTCCATACATTGATCAGGGGAATTCTCATTTCAATATGCATATCAAAACCTCTAAAAATGCCTATGTATATCAGCTTCTGGCTGGTCTTCCGAACAGTACAGCAACAGAAGGATTCAATTACATCCCCCCTTTAAACTGTTTCCTACCGAGAAAGATTGATGAAATAGGATTAATCAATCAGCTCCCTGAGACTTTTTCAAGTGGTACAAAAAATATAAAATTAAATATCCTTACTGAAACAGGAGCAACAGTTACCGTAAATGGAACTCCACTTCCAGCTACACAGGGGCCTTTTACTGTAACAGGAACTACAGCATGGGTATCTTATTCTGTTCCTAATATTACAGGAAATATTACTGTTATTTCTACAAAAGCGGTTACTGCAGGAATTTCTGCAGGAAGTGGGGCAGTAGGATACGGTGGGTATTTTGCAGGATTCTCATCAATTCCGGTGATTGCAAAACGTTCCGGAGAATGTGCTCCAGGCATTGTTCTTGAAGTGGATGACAGTTATGAAGGCTACCAGTGGTTCTTAAACGGAACAGCTATCGCAGGGGCAACAGCCAGTACATTCTCACCTACGACTTCCGGAAACTATACAGTAAGAGTAACAATGGGTACATGTCCACCTGTTACTACCCCAATTTATAAGGTATTTACCTGTTTAAAGCTGACTACCCAAACACTGAATGCATGTTCTACGAAGGTAATTACACCGGCGTTCACATCTTCGACACAGACTCCTGTACCGGGTACACTGGTGATTATCACTCCACCAACAAATGGTACAGCTGTAATAAATCCAAACGGAACGATTACCTACACTCCTACTACTAATTACTATGGACCGGATAAGATCGTATATAAATTCTGTGGTAATGCCACTGAATTTATAGACTGCGAACAGGTTACTTTAAATCTTACTGTTGTACCATTTGTAGTAAGAGATGCAATAATCTCAGCGTGTCAGTATGATGTAGATCCGTACGCTTATTTTGATCTTACTAAAGCCAGCGTTACTGACTATAATGCAGTAGTTAAAAAATATTATCCTACAATGGCCGATCTTACTGCAGGAACTAACGAAATAACGACTCCGCAGAATTATCCGTCTACCGGAGGATTTGTGTATGTAAAGGTTACAACTAACGAAGGCTGTACAGCGAATGCAAAAATTCAGCTGATTGCTCTTCCTATAAAAAAATCACCAATTCTTGTTGATCAGGTTATCTGTGCGGACGCCACCACAGATCTGGATGCAGGCCCTGGTTATGATTCATATCTATGGAATACCGGAGCTACAACATCTTCTATTCAAAATGTAGGTATTGGAGAATATTCTGTAATTCTGGGCAAAAACGGATGTTTGCTGCCACAGATTGTAAGAGTAAGAAAAGCTGAAGATCCGGTAATTACCAAGATCGAAATTTCTAACACGACAGCCACAGTAGTCGTAAATGGAGGAAAAGCTCCATACAAATATGCAGTAGACTCACCATCTAACTGGCAGGATTCTAATGTATTCACAGGACTTACAAGAGGTCAGCATACTTTCTATGTAAAAGACACTTACAATTGTGATCCTACATCCGTGGAAGTAACGATTCCTAATTTATTAAATGCCATTACTCCTAACGGTGATAATAAAAATGACTTTATTGACTATAGCGAATTAGCTTATAAAGAAAACCTTTCTTTTGTAATTTATGACAGATACGGAAATATGATATTTACCGGAAATAAATTCAATAATTACAAGTGGGATGGAAAACATTATGACAAAAAGCTGGTAACGGGAACGTATTGGTATCATATCAACTGGAATGAAACCAACAAGGAAAAAACTCCTATCCATTATACGGGATGGATTTTAGTTAAAAACATTGAATAAGTCCATTCCTGGCAACAAATAATTAACCGCGACTTAAAATCGCGGTTTTTTCTTAACACAAAATCATTTTTTTTAAACATTTTACAATTCCACATTAAATATTCTCTTATTTTTGCGACAATCCTAAATTCCTAATAAATGAAATATTTTTTACTCACTTTTCTTTTGCTGTTCACAACAGCTAACTCCCTTTTTGGGCAGAGAGATACGGAGCATTGGTTTGCTCCTATGGCAGCCCGAAATACAAACCTTACAAATCCACAACAGGCACTGTATTTCTCTACAGACTCCACTACTCCTTTTCCTGTAGAAATTTACAGTAATAATACCCTGTTGGGAACAGTGACCGTCGCCAAAGGAGCTCCTCAGACATTTACCATTCCGCTGGGAAGCGTTATTACCGGTAGTACTTCTGAACTGTTTGTTCCGGTAAACAAAGGAATATATACAAAAGGAACAAAGCCTTATTTTGCAACCTTGAGATTTTCTGTAAGCAGTCACGGAGAAATTCTGACATCTAAAGGAAAGGCAGGGATCGGCAAAAAGTTTTATGCGGTAGTTTCACCCATAGAAAACCCTATAGTTGCGCTGAATTTCACAACCGGTGTGATGGCTACAGAGGATAATACTGTCGTTACTGTTTCAGACTACTCTCCCGACGTTATATTTACCAACGGATGGACTGGTGTGACCAATCCTTCTTTGACATTTACCCTCAATAAGGGCCAGTCCTATATTATTGAAGGAGTGGGTGATAAAGCAGGAAACAAAGAAGGCTTTATCGGTGCTAAAATAGAAGCTGACAAACCTATTTCCGTGACCAACGGGAATTTCAACGGCCAGTTTGCTATTATTCCGCCGGGTGGTTTTTTTGATGGGGCAGACATCGTCATGGACCAATCCGTTCCTACAGACAGATTGGGCAATGAATTCGTTCTTGTAAAAGGAAACGGAGATATCAGTGAAAGAATGGAAGATGCCCTGATTGTAGCTACTGAAGGTGGTACACAGGTATTCATCAACAATGGGGCAACACCGGTGGTCACACTGAATGAAGGAGATAGCTACAGAGTGAATAAGTTATCCAACACCAATTATATCAATCAGGGGAATAACCACTATAATATGTACATTAAAACAACAAAAAATGTTTACGTGTACCAGCTATTGGCAGGTGTTGCAACAAGCAATGCTACTATCGGGTTCAATTATATCCCACCTTTGAACTGTTACCTTCCAAGAAGAATCGATGAAATAGGAAACATTAATATTCTTCCCCCTACAACCAACAATGTTAAATTAAATATCCTGACAGAAACAGGAGCCGCAGTTACGGTCAACGGGGCTACCCCTCCTGCCGCTCAGGGACCTTATCCTGTATTAGGAACTTCATCATGGGTATCTTATTCCGTACCGAACGTAACAGGAAATGTAACAATCACCTCTTCAAAAGCTGTAACGGCGGGAATCTCCGGAGGAAGCGGTGTGGTTGGCTATGGTGGATATTTTGCAGGATTTTCTTCCATTCCGGTCATTGCCAAACAAACCGGCGACTGTATTCCGGGAATTGTACTGGAAGTAGATGACAGTTTTGACTCTTATCAGTGGTACAGAAATGGCACTCCTATTACCGGAGCGGTAGCTAACTCTTATATTCCTACACAGTCAGGTAATTATACTGTAAAAATCACGGTAGGCTCATGCCCTCCGATAACCACTCCGGTGTATAAGGTATTCACATGCCTTACGGAAACTACATTGAACGAAACGGTGTGCGACGGTGTTAAGCTGATTGTTCCAACATTTACAAACTCTACACAATCTGTCGTTCCGGGCAGCGTAATCATTGTGACACCACCTGTTAACGGGAATGCGGTAGTTGATCCTGCCACAGGGGTTATCAGCTATGCTCCAGCTTACAATTATGTAGGTCCCGATTCTTTTGTTTACAAATTTTGTGGAAATAATCCTGACTTTACGGACTGTGAAGAAGTAACATTAAATTTAACAGTTTCTGAGAGTCCTATTGTTACCAATGCCTCTTTAAGGACATGTTTTCTGGAAGCGAATCCGGCTACAGGACTATTTAACCTTACTAACGCTTCAGTAACCGTACAGCCGGGAGTTATCAAAAAATATTATCCTTCTCCAACGGATGCTGACAACAGTACGAATGAAATCCTAAATCCGGCGACTTATATTGCCCCTACCGGAGTTGCCTACGTAAAAGTAATCAATGCCAACGGATGCTACAGGATTGCAGAAGTTTCGCTTACTGTTCTTCCTCCTGTAAAATCTACTGTTCTTGTTGATAAGATCATTTGTATGGAAGACAAGACAACGCTTGATGCCGGTCCTGATTTCAACGGTTACGAATGGAGCACAGGTGCTACAACACAAGCCATCCAAAATGTCGGTGTAGGAACCTATTGGGTGAAGTTGAAAACCGGCGACTGTATTACGCTTCAGACGGTGAAAGTATATGCTTCTGAACAGCCGGTGATTTCCAATATCGATATTTCGAGCACCACAGTTACCGTGTATGCCATAGGCGGAACCCCTCCATATCAATATTCAATGGATAATATCCAATGGCAGGATTCCAATATATTCACAGATATCGCAAGAGGAATATCTGCCGTATACGTAAAAGACAGTTACAACTGCGACCCCATAAAAGTAGAAATTACCATTCCTAATCTGATCAATGCCATTACCCCTAATGAAGACGGGGTAAATGATGTCCTCGACTATTCATTATTATCAGGCAAAAAAGATTTGGAATTCACTATTTTTGACAGATATGGAAGTAAAATATTCCAGGGAGATAAATCAAACGGTTATAAATGGAATGGTACTTTGGGCGGCAGCAAAAGAGTTCCTACCGGAAATTACTGGTTTGAGATCCATTGGAATGAACCTGCTGGTAAACAGACTGCTGTAAAATATACAGGCTGGATTCTCGTAAAAAGCAGGGAATAAATACTGAAAAATATTACTCTTCAAACCGCGATTTTAACATCGCGGTTTTTTTATTACTTTTTCGGGGTATGAATCCATTTTATTATTAAATTTGTGTTAAACTCCCTCTGCTGAATGAAAAAAATTTTATCTTTTTTATTTATACTTTCTTTTTTCACCTTTACCTTCGCCCAACTGGATAGGGAACACTGGTTTGCCCCGATGATGGATAGGAGTTTAAACCCCAATCGTTATCAAAAATTATACTTGTCTACCAACAGAACAACCCCTTTCCCTGTCAGTATATATAACAATAATGTTCTTATCGGAACGGTAAATATCAGCAAAAACAATCCCCAGAAATTTGACGTTTTAAGAAACTACATCATTACCACCAGCCAGGCAGACCTGTTTACCCCAACTACAAAAGGATTATATCTAAAAGCAGAATTTCCCTTCTATGCCAACCTCAGGTTTTCCGTATTCAACCATGCGGAGATTATTACTTCGAAAGGAATACCCTCTACAGGAAAAAACTTCTATGCTGCAAATGCTCCCATTACGGTCAGTAATGCCATCTTAAACTTTATGACCAGCGTTCTTGCAACTGAGGATAATACAACAATTACAGTCTCCGGATATCAGCCAACGGTACAGTTTTCAAACGGAACCACGGGCGCTACCAACCCTACCATGACTTTTACCCTCAATAAGGGCCAATCATACATTATAGAGGGTACAGGTACAGCGAATACTGATGGTTTCATTGGTGCCAAGATAACCGCAAATAAGCCGGTGAATATCACCAATGGAAATTTCAACGGCCAGTATGCCGGAAACTATCCTTCAAGCTCGGATATTTTAATGGACCAGGCTGTTCCTGTTGAAAGACTCGGAACCGAGTTTGCTTTAGTAAAAGGGAACGGCAGAATCGGGTCCAATATGGAAGGAGCCATTGTGATTGCGACCGAGGACAATACGCAGATTTTTGTCAACGATGAAATTCCTCCCCTTACCACTCTGAATGCAGGACAGTATTTTGTTATTCCTGATTCAAAATATAAACTACAGGCAGGGGTTCATTATAACCTCTACCTTAAAACATCCAAGAATGCCTATGTCTACCAGATTCTTGCCGGAGATTCCGTTTCAGGAAGCGAGGTAGCAACCGGAGGGTTCAATTTTATTCCGGCACTGAACTGCTATCTTCCCAAGCAGATTAATGAATTAGGATTTATTGATGAGAACTTCGTTCATTCCACTGCCAATCCTTCTGGAATCCTTACTATTCCGACCAAGCTGAATCTTATTACAGAAAAAGGAGCCAACGTCACGGTAAACGGGGTGGTTCCGCCGGCAACAACAGGTCCGTTCGATATGACAGGTACAGCCAACTGGGTCACCTATGGTATTCCCAATGTTACCGGAACGATCACTATAGTTTCCAACAAAGCGATTACTGCGGGAATTAATGCAGGAAGTAATGCTGTAGGATATGGAGGTTTTTTCGCTGGTTTTCCTACACAGCCTGTTATTTTAAGCTCAGGAGGAACCTGTGCTCCCGGCATTGTGCTTACAGTGGATCCTATAATTTATGATACCTATCAGTGGTATCTAAACGGAACTCTTATTCCCGGAGCTACGGGATCATCCATTAGCCCTACACAGTCTGGATTTTATACCTGTTCTGTGACAATGGGAAAATGTGCACCTTTGGTGACAGAACAGTTTAAAGTCCTGAATTGTACAAAGCTGAGTACATCAACCTATAATGTCTGCAGCACAAAAACCATCACACCGGCATTCACCAGTTCTGCACAGACTCCTGTACCTTCTACCGTAGCTATTATTAATGCTCCTACATTGGGAACGGCTGTGATTGATCCTGTTACCGGTATTATTACGTATACTGTCAATACTCCCGGAACAGTCGGGACAGATACTTTTACCTATACTTTCTGTGGGGATGATCCTATTTTTACTGACTGTGAAACAGTAACCGTCACCGTTAATGTTCTTTCTCTCATCGTAACAAATGTTACGTTATATGCCTGTAATATTAACGGACAGGGAACTTTTAATCTTACTTCCGCCAATGTAACCAATAACTCACCGGTAACCATTACTTACTACCCTACCTTAGCAGATGCCCAGACGGAAAACCCCGGAGCACTTATCACCTCCGCGAATGCCTATACCGCCCCGGACGGCACCATTGTATATGCTGTAGTAAAAAATAACCTGGGCTGTAAAAGTATTGCCCAGATTACCCTTTCTTTATATAATCTGGCTATTGTAACGAACAATTATAACGGTATTTTCTGTGATGACAATATGGACGGAACAGTCACCGTCGCGTTATCCAGTATAACAGGTATTGTGCTGAATAATCCAGGTTACTTTACCAACGTAAGATATTACGCATCCCTTGCTGATGCTAATGCAGGGAACAACAATACTCTTCCCAACAACTGGAGCTATACAGCTTCAACAACCATTTATATCAGAGTTGAATCTCCGGACGGCTGTGCTGTTGTTGTAAAACCTTTACAGTTCAGCATCGGAGCCCGTATTCCTTTATTAACACCTTCAGCCGTAACGAGTATTTGTGATGATGATCTTGATGGGATAAAAGCGGTTGATCTTGCGCAGTTTATCCCTCAGTTTACAGCAGACCCCAGTGTGACCTATACTTTCCATGGGAGTTTAGCTGATGCTCAGAATGATAGTAATCCTATATCAGCAACCGTTAATATCACAGGCACTCAGAACTTTTACATCAGATTTGAGAAAAATGGTGTCTGTCCTGAGGTTGGATCCGTCAAAATCACCGTTAAAGCCCCTAAGAAATCTGATCTCTTAAAAGACAAGATTATCTGTCTGAAAGCGACTACTACATTAGATGCAGGTCCCGGTTTTGAAAAATACCTTTGGAGTACGGGAGCTACTTCTCCTTCTATTTCCAATGTTTCTGTGGGAAGCTACTGGGTAGAGCTTACATTCAATGGTTGTGTTTACAAGCAATATGTTAACGTTACAGAATCACCTCTTCCGGTGATCACCTCCATTGAGATCAACGGATCTACAGTAACCGTTGGTGTAAGCGGCGGAGTACCTCCGTATCAATATTCACTGGACGGGATAAGCTGGCAGAACTCAAATGTTTTCAACAATGTACCGAGAGGAGCCCATAAGGTCTTTGTAAGAGACTCTAAGCTATGTGGTGAGGTAGAAAAAGCATTTGCCATCATCAATCTCATCAATACCATCACTCCTAACGATGACGGCCACAATGATGAAATAAACTATTCCGCTTTGATGAGTAACACGAATCTGGAATTCAGGATATTCGACCGTTATGGAGCCGAAGTCTTCAGAGGAAGCCCAAGCAACCGATATACCTGGGACGGAAGAATGGGTGGAAGACCTGTACCCACAGCTACTTACTGGTATTTTATCACCTGGACGGAATTCGGTACTTCTATTCCTGTAAAATACACGAGCTGGCTGCTGGTAAAACGTAAATAATGAAATAATTTTGGTTTAAATTTCATGACATCATTCTATTCATCAACATTTATAACATTCATTAACAGTTAAGTATTAAAGTTTAATATAACTTTAACCTGTAATCACTATCTTAATAGGTATAAATTGCTGTATTTCTACGTAATTTTGCCCCAATTATATGAAGAAGCTAATTACCCTTTTGCTGCTGATTTTTCTGGCAAAAATCAATGCACAGACCTATTCCGGAGAGGTATTTTTAAGAGACAATTCGATTTTGTATCTCAACCAGGTTTACGTAACCAATCTGAATACTCAGAAAACGGTACTTACCGATTACAATGGTACTTATAATATCCCTGCTGTTCCCGGAGATGTGATCCGTTTTACCTCTATCGTCACAGAACGAAAGGATGTAAAGCTTACTCCACAGATGATACAGCAGAAAAACATCATAGAATTAAAGATCGCGTATTACGAGATTCAGGAAATTGTGTTAAGCAGATTCAAACCTACCGGAAATCTTAGATATGATGTAAATTCTATCAGAAAAGAAGATAAAGGACTGGCGATCAAAAAGGTAATCGGACTCCCTGAGCCTAAGGGTGACGGAACATCTCCTGAACTTCCGGTTGCCGGATTAAGGGACGGTGGACTCACTTTCAGCCTGGAAAGCATCTACGACATTCTTTCAGGTGACAGAAAGAAAAAACAGCGTTATATGGCTTATGAAAGGATGAATAATTCTGTGGCCCAGATTAAAAATTATCTTGGGAAAGACTATTTTGCCAAGTTCAAAATCCCTGACAATCTTATTGATAATTTCCTTCAGTTTGTTTATACTTCAGAAAATATTGAAGCTTATGTTCTGTCCGGTAATTTTGAGGCGATAAAGATCCCTATTGAAAAGTATCTGCCGATTTATCAGAAAAGACTTAAAACTTCTAATCTTCAGGAAGTAATTAAATAGGCTATTGACATTTTAAGGAATGTATACAAATTAATAATTTATAGTATACATTTCTTTTTTATTTAAAAATATGTTTAATTTTATCTCACAATTTCGGGGCTAAAATAAAAACAAAAGTATTTCGTTATTGTAATAAAAACTAATGGACCAAAAACACAAATTAAGAAAGAACACCAGCTTTTAACTTAATATTTGTTAATGAAAAAATTACTTTTACTATTTGTTTCTGTTCTATTTTTTAATCTGTCTGCCCAGAAAAGAGGGAAAGACTACAGCAATATTTTAAAAAGTAAAAATATCTATGAGATCAATGCTTTTCTCAGAGATGCACATCCTGATGATCCCCGGAGATCTGTACTGAAACCCAGGGTGATGGAAATGATGACGCAATACATTAAAGACGCTCATCCTGCAGACCAGAAAGTGAAAGACATGCAGGAAATGCTTGCCCTGCTGAAAAGAAGACCGTCTACAAAGATCAGTTTTGATGAAATGAATGCCATTATCAAACAGAAACAGATCGCCAAATATAAGGCTGAGCTTGCCGCCAAACAGTCTACGGTAGTCTATACGCCAAGTACTACTCAAAATGCTTTTGTTGTCAATACAGCCGCCAATGCCGCTGTTCCGAACGCTGAAGCTGAAGAGTTTAATATGCTGATGGCTGTAAATCCTGTGGAGCACAAGAATAAAACGGTAAAAATACTAAACTCCCTATTCGATAATGACCCAAACAGCAAGGAAAGCATTGTTCTTATCAAGAATAACTCGGACTGTAATATCATTGTAAGAATGGAAGGAGTGGGAAACACCAAATACAGACTTGCTGTTCCTGCCCATGATGAGAGTACAATTGTTATCACCAAAGGACAGTATCTTTTCACAAGTCTTGTTTGTGGCGCACAGTATGCATCCCAAAAAACCATCGAAAAAGCCATCATGGTAGCACTGGGAACTTCCGGAACATAGTAAGCCCTCTGCAAATACACTCAGATCTTGTCTTTTATACTTAAAAGGCAAGGTAATCTATGTAAAAATTGCTATTTTTGCAGGATTTTATAAATGACTCGATGGGCAAAAATAAATTAGCAAGATTCGCTGAAAACAAGATTTTACCAAATGTTATCCAACCCACAAGAGAGGATGCATTAAACGGTTTTCCGCTTAAGGGAAACTGGAGAAAGGATTTCTTTAAGAACGAAAATCCAATTGTACTTGAGCTGGGTTGTGGAAAAGGAGAATATTCTGTAGGACTCGCTAAAACTTTCCCTGAAAAAAACTTCATTGGAATAGATATTAAAGGAGCCAGATTCTGGTTCGGAGCCAAGGAAGCCGTGGATAGCGGAATGACTAATGTGGCATTTCTCAGAACACAGATCGAGCTTGTAGATCATTTTTTTGCAGAAAATGAAGTGGACGAAATATGGATCACGTTCCCTGATCCTCAGATCAAATACAAACGTACCAAGCACAGACTTACTCATCCTGACTTTTTAGAACGGTACAAAAAATTCCTGAAACCTGGTGGAATCATCCATCTGAAAACGGATTCAGAATTTCTGCATGGCTACACACTGGGCTATTTGCAGGGTGCCGGCTATGAAATCATTACAGCCCATCATGATATTTACGGGGCCCCTGAGTATGATCCTAATACGGAACATCTCAGAGATATAAAAACCTATTATGAAGAGCTTTTCTCAGCCAAAGGAAAAACAATAACCTACATAAAATTCCGGATAAGCTAATGGAATAACACAACAAATTGATGAAAAAAATTTTAACGACCCTCCTCTTCTTTTTCCTGATTTCGGGTTCTGCTTCGGCGCAGAAAAAACACAAGGATATCCTGAAAAGCACCAATACAAAGGAAATTGAGGACTACCTTAAGAATGCACACCCTGATGACCCTAAAAGAGCTGTGCTAAAACCCAAGCTCATTGCTTTAAAGAATTCCAACTGGACAAAAGGTGCCAAAACCGCAAAGCCAATGGAAGCCAGACCAATAATGACTGAAATCCCGAACAGGTTTTTGAGAAATTCAAACTCTAATGACGCGGAAGAGTTTAAAAGACTCATCGCCGAAACCTCAGATCAGCACAAGGAAAAAACAGTAAAGCTCCTGAATGCTATGTTTGATGAGGATATTACCAGTAAAGAGGCAGTGCTACTGTTTAGAAATAATTCGGACTGCAATATCATCCTCAGGATTGAAGGAAAAGACTTTTACAACCTGGCCGTTCCTGCACATGGTGAGAATTTCATCATTCTCAATAAAGGTTCTTATACCCTGAACAGTAATGTCTGTGATGTAAAATATGCCTCTCAGAAAGACATAAAAAAAAGTATATTTGTAGTCATTGAAAATCCCGGCACACCCAGATCTGATGTACATAAAGATGCAGCAAAAGATCAAAAGGAAGCAACACCGGTAAAACCTTCAAAAAAGAAAAGATCAAAAAAATAACTGTATGAAAAAGCTATTCGCTTTCTCCGGAATTTCACTTATCCTTATGAGCTGTAATGCCAACTATAACAGCTACCCTACAAGAATTCCTTCAACATCAGGTTCGTATCCGGGGAGTACTGTCATGAGCGCGGAGAGGGAATATGCAGAGCTGATCAAGACTTATAAGCCTGAAACAGCAGATGTATTAAATGATCTTCTTAATGAGGATTCTCCCGGCAATCCCAGAACTTCTATTTCGGTGGAAAATAAATCTCCCTGCAATATGGTGCTTACTGTGAGCAGCACGGGCTTCTTTAAAAAGATCCCGATAGGTTCCGGAAAGGTTGGCTATACAATGGTCCCCAAAAACCGGAATTACAGACTCTCCGGAATGCTCTGTAACTCCTCTTATGACTCTACAAAGTACATTACAACATCTTACGCTATAAAGATCAGTAATTAAAATAAAAAACCCTCTCATTGAGTGGGTTTTATCTTTTATCGCAAAGGCAAACAAAGTATATTTTCCGGGATGAATAAATAAGAAAGACAAAAGTATTTCATTCAGCAATGGGATACAAAATATTCATGTTGCTTAAAATACTTATTATTGCTCTTATTTTTAGTCTTCTCCAAGATTCAAGCCATACCAGGATATGAAACAAAAAAAACGCCGGACAAAATCCAGCGTTTTTTCTATATTAAAGAAAATCTTTAATTATTCAGCATCGAAATCAGTATCCGTTTCAGCAGACACTTTTTCTCCTTCTTCTTTAGATTTTTCTTTATCAGCTTTTCTTTGAGACTGTCCTTCTTTGATAGAATCAGAAACAATGTTTAAGATCATATCGATAGATTTAGAAGCATCATCGTTTCCTGGGATAACGAAGTCTACTTTTCTAGGATCAGAGTTTGTATCAACAATACCGAAAACTGGAATACCTAATTTCTTAGCTTCAGTTACAGCGATATGTTCTCTCATGATATCTACAACGAAGATTGCAGAAGGAAGACGAACCATGTCAGAGATAGAACCTAAGTTTTTCTCTAGGTTAGCTCTTTGTCTGTCTACCTGTAATCTTTCTTTTTTAGATAAAGTTTCGAACGTACCGTCTTTTTTCATTTTGTCGATATGGTTCATTTTCTTTACAGCCTTTCTGATTGTAACGAAGTTCGTTAGCATACCACCAGGCCATCTTTCTGTAATATAAGGCATATTAAGTTCAGAAGCATGTTTTGCAACCACTTCTTTCGCTTGCTTCTTAGTAGCTACGAAAAGAACTTTTTTACCTGCAGAAGTTAATTTTTCTAAAGCACTACAAGCTTCGTCCAATTTAACTGCTGTTTTATGTAAGTCTACAATGTGAATACCGTTTTTCTCCATAAAAATGTATGGAGCCATATTTGGATTCCACTTTCTGGTCATGTGACCGAAGTGTACGCCAGCCTCTAAAAGGTCTTTTACATTTGCTTTTGCCATGTTTTCTGTTTTTGTTAGTTTACTTTCCGTCTTTTAAACAATCAACAACTTCTTTAGATGGGAGAAGTGTTTGGATGCTAAACGTAACGGGCAATTTTTTTGTTTTGATAAATAGATATTAGATACAAGACCACAAACCGAATAAATTCTGAAATCTGAAATCCTGCATCTGAAGTCTGAAAATTAACGTTTTGAGAATTGGAATCTCTTTCTTGCTTTTTTCTGACCTGGCTTCTTTCTTTCCACCATTCTTGCGTCTCTTGTAAGTAAACCAGCTGGCTTCAAAGCTAATCTGAATTCAGCATTGATTTCACATAAAGCTCTTGAAATACCTAATCTGATAGCTTCTGCCTGACCTGTATTACCACCACCGAAAACATTTACGGTAACGTCATACTGACCAACAGTTTCAGAAAGGATAAACGGTTGGTTCAGCTTGTAAACCATCACGTCTGTAGAGAAATAAGTTGCAGCATCTTTACCGTTTACTGTAATAACACCAGAACCTGGTCTTACATAAACTCTCGCTACAGAAGTTTTTCTTCTTCCGATTTTGTGAACTATAGACATAATTAATTATTTAAATTCGTTAACATTAATTGTTTTAGGCTGTTGAGCTTCATGTTTGTGCTCAGTTCCTTCATATAGATAAAGGTTCTTCAATAAAGCAGATCCTAATCTGTTCTTTGGTAACATACCTTTTACAGATTTCTCCAATACTTTTAAAGAATCTTTCTTCTGAAGTTCAGCCGCAGTCATAGACTTCTGTCCACCAGGGTAACCTGTATGCCAGATGTAAGTCTTATCAGCCCACTTATTTCCGGAAAGCGTAATTTTCCCAGCATTCAAAACGATCACGTTATCACCACAATCTACGTGAGGTGTAAAGTTCGTTTTGTGCTTACCTCTCAAAATCTTTGCAACCGTAGAAGCTAGTCTTCCTAACGGCTGTCCTTCAGCGTCTACCACAACCCATTCTTTATTAGCAGTAGCTTTGTTCGCTGAAACAGTTTTGTAACTTAATGTATTCACACGTTTTAGTTAAAGATTAAACATAATTTTCCCCTAAAAGGGTGTGCAAAGGTACAAATTATTTTCGTAACCCAAAAACATATTTTATTTAATCTGACCTACTTCCGGGTTTTAATTCCTTTTAACTGATTATCAACAATTCACATTAACCTATGATTTGTAAATAATGGCTAATGAAACAATGTCTCAAAAAATTCTAAAAACGCAAAGAGTCTGACATTTATTCGTTCTTTATTAACTTTACTTTAAAGATTTTCCTTAAAACTTATTAATATGATTATTTATTTCGCGAAATATTTATATTTGTGTCCAAATCATAGTTCTAACTATCCATGAGCCACGGAAAAATAAGAGAAGATAAAACCTGCCTGAACTGCGGGCGCCAGGTTGAAGAAAGATTCTGCCCGCACTGCGGACAGCAAAATATAGAAAGCCGCCATCCTTTTTACTATCTGTTCACTCATTTTTTTGAGGATTTCACTCATTATGACGGTCAGTTCTGGGGAACTATGAAAAATCTGCTTTTTAATCCGGGAAGACTTACAAAGGTTTATCTGGAAGGGAAAAGGCAGCAGTTTGTTCCTCCGGTAAAGCTTTACATTTTTATAAGTTTTGTCACTTTTCTGTTTATTTCATTCCAAATAACAGATTTAAATTTCGGAAAGGAAAATTTCCGCCAGGCAGAAGATATCAATAAAGAGATTCAAAGAGAAGCTGCGAAAAATAAAGCAGTAAATGAAGCCTTACAATCTCCGGAAGTACTAAAGGCAGATTCTCTTACCGGTGGAATGCTGGCCCGTGCAATAGATTCAAGCCAGGTTAAAAATACAGCTCAAGACAGTGTTGATGTTGAAAACATTTTTAAAGAAGATAAGAGCATTACAAAATCCTTAGGACTCCAGTCTATGGAGGATTTTGACAAGAAAAATCAAAAGAACGGGAACAAGTATCAGATTTTCCGCCCTTTTGTGGCCAAGATCTTTGAACTGGAAGAAAAAGGCCATTCTCCAAGTGAGATTATCAATATGTTTATTAAAAGTTCTGTTCACAATCTACCGAAAGCTCTGTTCATATACCTTCCTTTGTTTGCTTTTCTGCTATGGATATTTCACAGTAAAAAAAAGTGGTGGTATTTTGATCATGGTGTTTTTACCCTCCATTACTTTTCTTTCCTATTACTGCTTACCCTTCTTCTTTTTGTACTGAATAAGGTGTTTAGCTATTTTGGTGAAACAAGCAGCTTTGCCATTATTATGAAAGGACTGGTGACTACAGGGGCTACTGTTTATGCAGGATGCTATTTTTTTGTTGCCCATTACAGGACCTACCGCACGCATCCCGCCCTGACAATTTTAGTAGGTGCTGTTTTATTCTTTATCAACACCGTTTTATTTACCTTCTTATTAATGGGCTTGGGAATCGTTAGTTTTTTACTGATGCATTAACTGCGAAGAGATTTGTTTGCCCTGAAACTGGCAATTAAGTAGTAGGCTACAAAAACTGTAGAAAACTTCAGGATAGACGGAATGGCAAGTTCAAGATTGAATATAAACGTTCCAATTAGGACTAAAATACCCATTGCAACAAATGAAATACCTAATTTTTGCGGCAACGTAAAATTGGGCGTATCCAGATAATAAGCTATTCCCCATGCTATCCCAAAAGACAGGGCATAATATATATCAAGACCGATATTATCAGAACTGTAAAAAAAATAATTGATAAGGAAACTAAGAACGGTTCCTAAAGCAAAATACATCCAAGCCTTTTTCATACTATATATATTATCCTGCAAAAATAGATAATTTACTTGTCATTTTTAAATGAATACTTGCTAAGGCGGGGAAAAACCAACTTCCAAACAATACCTAACAATATTAAAATCAATTAATTAAACAAAAACAGCCGGTTCTTTTTTTATTATTATATTTGGAAATTCAGAAATTTTCTAGATTTTTTATGGAAACCCAAAAATATACTCCAACCAACAAAGTGAGAATCGTAACAGCGGCGTCATTATTTGACGGCCACGATGCTGCGATCAATATCATGCGCCGCGTGATCCAGGGAACAGGATGTGAAGTGATCCACCTTGGCCACGACAAATCAGCTGAGGAAGTTGTTAACACAGCCATCCAGGAAGATGCCAATGCCATTGCACTAACCTCATATCAAGGCGGCCACAATGAATATTTTAAATATATCTACGACCTTTTAAGAGAAAAAAACTCCCCGCAGATCAAGATTTTCGGAGGCGGAGGCGGGGTAATCCTGCCGGAAGAAATTGAGGATATCATGTCCTACGGAATCGATAGAATTTATTCTCCTGATGACGGCCGCGAACTGGGTTTACAGGGAATGATAGATGATTTGGTTAAAAGATCAGATTTCGCAACAGGCAAAGATATAACTGCTGCTGATCTGGATTCAATTAGTTTTGAAAATTCCACGAGCATTGCTAAAGTTATTTCTGCTGTTGAAAACTTCTCAGAAGAAAAACCGGACCTGGTACAAGCTATTGACGAAAAATCAAAAGACTTAAATATTCCGATCATCGGTATCACAGGAACCGGTGGAGCAGGAAAATCTTCTTTAACGGATGAACTGGTAAGACGTTTTATCCGTGCAAATCCTGATAAAAAAATTGCTATTATTTCCATAGACCCTTCTAAAAAGAAAACAGGAGGTGCACTGTTGGGAGACAGAATCCGTATGAACGCGATCAATGATCCGAGAGTTTATATGCGTTCAATGGCGACAAGAGAAAACAATGTTTCCGTTTCCCCATTTATTCATTCAGCCTTGAATGTTCTGAAACTGGCTCATCCTGATGTTATCATTCTGGAAACCTCGGGTATCGGGCAGTCCGGCTCGGAAGTATCTGATTTTGCAGATGTTTCCATGTATGTGATGACTCCTGAATATGGAGCTTCCACTCAGCTGGAGAAGATTGACATGCTAGATTATGCAGATTTAGTGGCTTTAAATAAATCTGACAAACGTGGCGCTCTTGATGCACTTCAAGCCGTTAGAAAGCAGTTCCAGAGAAACCATCTGCTATGGGAACAGCAGCTGGATGAAATGCCGGTATATGCAACAAAAGCATCTCAGTTCAACGACCACGGAACTACAGAACTATACAACAGATTAATTTCAAAAGTAAACGATAAGTTTTCAGGTTTAGATTTAAAAACTTTTGCTGAACAGGAAATTACAGACGAAGTAACCATTATTCCTCCAAAAAGAGTCCGTTACCTGTCTGAAATCGTTGAAAACAACAGACAATATGATGCCAACGTTGAAAAACAGGCTGAGCTTGCCAGAAAAATGTATCATATTGAAGGGGTAAAAAATTTCCTTTCTAATGAAACTTTAGACACTGAATATCAAAAAGCGGAAAAAGATCTTCAACAGGAAAATATCGACTTCTTAAGAACCTGGGATGATACAAAAAAGGCATTCCACGAAGAGTTTTATTCTTATTTCGTAAGAGGAAAGGAAATTAAAGTGGAAACCTCAACGGAATCTTTATCCCACTTAAGAATTCCAAAAATTGCTTTACCAAAATATACGGACTGGGGTGACCTGATCAAGTGGAAAGGACAGGAAAATCTTCCAGGAGGATTCCCTTACACCGCAGGAATCTATCCTTTTAAAAGAACAGGAGAAGATCCTACAAGGATGTTTGCAGGAGAAGGAGGTCCCGAAAGGACGAACAGAAGGTTCCATTATGTTTCTGCAGAAATGGATGCAAAACGCCTTTCAACAGCGTTTGACTCTGTGACTTTATATGGACAAGACCCAGCTTTACCACCGGATATTTACGGTAAAATTGGAAATGCCGGAGTTTCTATCGCAACATTGGATGATGCAAAAAAATTGTATTCCGGATTTGATCTGGTGAATGCAATGACCTCCGTTTCAATGACAATTAACGGTCCTGCTCCAATGCTGCTGGCTTTCTTTATGAATGCAGCCATTGACCAGAATGTTGAAAAATATATCGCAGAGCATAATCTGCAAGCAAATGTTGAAAAGGCTTTAAAAGCAAAGTTTGATGACAGAGGTTTAGAAAGACCAAAATATAACGGAGAACTTCCTCCTTCCAACAATGGTTTAGGTTTAAAATTATTGGGAATTACAGGAGATGAAGTGATTCCGGCAGATGCCTATGCTGAAATTAAGGCTAAAACGATCGCGACAGTTCGCGGAACGGTTCAGGCAGATATTTTAAAAGAAGACCAGGCTCAGAATACCTGTATTTTCTCCACTGAATTTGCCCTCCGTTTGATGGGTGACGTGCAGGAATATTTTATCACAGAAAAAGTAAGGAACTTCTACTCCGTTTCTATTTCAGGATATCACATTGCAGAAGCGGGTGCGAATCCTGTTTCTCAGCTGGCATTTACATTGGCAAACGGTTTCACGTATGTGGAATATTATTTGTCAAGAGGAATGGATATCAATGATTTTGCACCGAATCTATCATTCTTCTTCTCTAACGGTATTGATCCTGAATATTCAGTGATCGGCCGTGTAGCAAGAAGAATCTGGGCAAAAGCAATGAAGCTGAAATACGGGGCAGACGAAAGAAGCCAGATGCTGAAATACCACATCCAGACTTCAGGCCGTTCGCTTCACGCTCAGGAAATTGATTTCAATGATATCAGAACTACCCTTCAGGCTCTTTATGCGATCTATGATAACTGTAATTCTCTTCACACCAATGCTTACGACGAGGCGATTACAACACCGACTGAGCAGTCTGTAAGAAGAGCAATGGCAATTCAGCTGATCATTAATAAAGAATTAGGATTAGCTAAAAATGAAAATCCGCTTCAAGGCTCATTTATAATTGAAGAACTGACGGATCTTGTGGAAGAAGCAGTTTATGCGGAATTCGACAGAATTACGGAAAGAGGCGGTGTTCTTGGTGCTATGGAAACCATGTACCAGCGTTCTAAGATCCAGGAAGAATCTATGCATTACGAGTGGTTGAAGCATACCGGAGAATATCCAATTATCGGGGTCAATACATTCCTTGGAAAAGACGGTTCTCCAACGGTTCGTCCGGGAGAGGTTATCCGCTCCACTGAGGAGGAAAAGCAGGTTCAGATTGAAACTTTACATAATTTCCAGAAATCTAATGAAGACAGGTCTGCAGAAGCTTTAAAGCAGTTGCAGTATGCAGCCATCAACCAGCAGAATTTATTTGCAGTGATGATGGATGCTGTAAAATACTGTTCTCTTGGGCAGATTACCAATGCTTTATTTGAAGTGGGCGGTAAGTACAGAAGAAATATGTAGTCCGTGTCGGACAGACAATTATTAAATAGTAATTGTAAAACTTTTACAGATACAAACCTCAAGGAAATTTCTTTGAGGTTTTTTGTACTTTTACCCTACATAAAATATTTAATTAATGAAATATATTTTATTCCTGACAGGAATTATTTTCAGTGGCTACTTCAACGCTCAGGAAGCCGACAACAATCTCCAGGGTTATTTTATGACCAGTTCTAAAGAAACGCTATACCCCTATTTTGCCTTTGACGGCAACGGAAAGGTTGATATTGCAGGATATGGCAAAGGGGATTATTTTGTAAAAAATGATTCTGTGGTAGTTTTTCCGGATAAGGATATTTTTATTTTTAAAATGTCTAAAAACCGTTTGGCGGGAAATTCAGCCTGGGTAAAAGACACCAAATGGGATCTGAAGAAAGACAGTATCGCAGACAATAACAGAAAAGATGATGCCCTGGCTAAGAAAAACGCACAGCTTCTTTATGAATATTACCGTAAAACAAGAGCTAAATCCAATGATCTCGACAAATTATTTGATAAAAATGCAATGGCAAATTACACAAAAACCATTGATGATTTGTGTACCAGAGGTCTTGCAAAGGCATGCATGGAGAAATTTGGCTTAATGGTCATGAACGATGTTGGCGGAATGGAAGCTGTCTTAAAAAATAAACTGAAAAAGCCTAAACAGAACCCTGAAATCATCAGGTTAGGACAGAAAATCATCAGCATGGGCGAGGTTGAAGGTCATACGGTTTTGGGAAGCTATTATTATAGTCTGGGTGATAAAGCCAAAGCCACAAAAGAATGGCAAACAGCAACTGATAAAGGAAGCACCAAAGCCGGATTAGCACAATTTGAAGCAGAAATGAATGATGCAGCAAAATAAAATGCAGAATGAATTAATGAAACCTAAAGCCGTATTCAACTGGAGCAGCGGAAAAGATTCCGCACTTGCCTTTTATAAAATCCAGCAGAAAAATCAGACGGAAGTTACAGCTTTACTGACCAGCATCAATAAAGAGTTTCAGAGGATCTCGATGCATGGTGTTCATGTCTCACTTTTGGAAAAACAAGCCGAAAGCATAGGATTACCTTTGATTAAAATGGAGCTTCCCAAAGAGCCGTCTATGGAAGAATACCGTGATATTATGGGTAAAACGATGTCGGATATTCAGGCTATGGGCATTACACAATCCGTTTTTGGAGATATTTTTCTTGAAGACCTCCGGAAATACCGTGAGGACCAGCTTAATTCAATAGGAATGGAAGCCGTATTTCCACTTTGGAAGCAAAACACAACCGGCCTCATCCACGAGTTTCTGAATCTTGGCTTCAAAACTATTGTAACGTGTGTGAATGAAACTTATCTGGACAGAAGTTTTGCAGGAAGAATTATTGACCCGGATTTTATCAAGGATCTTCCTGAAAATGTTGATCCATGTGGAGAAAACGGGGAATTTCACACATTTACTTTTGATGGGCCTATCTTTAGAAATCCTGTTCATTTTGAAATAGGAGAAACGGTAAAAAAGACCTATCCAAAACCGAAAGTAAATCCTGAAGATGAAGACGGTGAGTATGTTTTCTGGTTCTGCGATCTTATTTTGAAATAAGATTCTATTAGTTATTAGAATTTTTAATTTAATCTGAATGGGATTAAAATTAAACGCAATGATAAACAAGGTTTTACAAAAGCATTTAATTGATTTTTAAGATAAACAAAGCCGTTTCACTTATTGGTAAGCAATACACAAGTAAGAATATTGTTGTATTACTTTACTGAATAAAATGGCCTTGTTTTCCTTATTTAACCTATCAGAGAATCAGCTTTGTTTGTCTTTGTGAATAAGAATACAATTATTTTCAAATATTTTCTTATTCCGGAATCTGAATTCGGGATTTAAATTAAACGCAATGATAAACAAGGCTTTACAAAAGCATTTAATTGATTTTTAAGACAAACAAAGACGTTTCAGTTATTGTTAGCAATACACAGGAAAGAATATTACATTACTGAATGAATAGATTAGTCCAGCGTTGATATGATGTTTTTCATCACATTAAATATCAGCTCGACATCCTTTTCAGTGGTTTGCCAGTTAACAAAAGCAGCCCTGATTCCTTTATGCTTATTATAAAAAGTTGGAGTCATGAAGACTTTTCCGGTATCATTCAGTGCTTCCAGAAATCTGTTCACCTGATCCTGTTTTGCTTCCTCTTTTAAAGTAAAACATACTGTATTTAACCTTACGGGAGCCAATAATTTGAAATCCTGACTGTCCTCAATCAGCTGGGCAAGCTGTTTAGACAGTTTTATATTGTTTTCTATAATATCCCGATATCCTTCTCTGCCATATGCCATGACAGAAAACCACGCAGGAAGTGCCTTTAATCTTCTTGAATTCTCAGGAAGAAAATTCAAATAGTTAAAATTCTCCAGCGGATCTCCCAGATAAGGAGCATTGGAGTTCTGAAAGGTTTCCATCTGTAAAATTTTGTATTGTTCCTTCACAAAAAATACCGCACTTTCATAGGGAACGTTTAACCATTTATGACAGTCTACAGTAATGCTGTCTGCGTGTTCCCAGCCGTTCACAAGATGCTTATCAGTATCTGAACAGGCTGCAAAACCTCCGAATGCCGCATCTATATGCCACCAGAATTTATACTTTTCTTTCAGCTTTCTGATCTCTGTAAAATCATCAAAATCAACCGTATTGACAGTTCCTCCGCTGGAAATTAAGATGAACGGCTCTCCATTAAGCTGTATGATATGATCTTCAAGATCCTGTATATTCATCGCTTCACGATCTTCTGCAACAGTTTTTATCTTTATCATATTATTGCTTCCTATCCCTAAAAGTGACAGTGATTTTATGGATGATGAATGGGGCATAGCCGTCAGTATTTTAACAGTTCCTGAAATTCCTTCTTTAGCAATATCTCTTCCCTGCTCTTTTCCCAGCCATTGCCTTGCAACCGCCAGACATGTGAAATTAGACATCGTGGCTCCGGTGACAAAACCTCCCAGAAAATTTTTCGGCAGGCTAAGTAGATCCAGCAGCATCTTTATGGTTTCCATCTCTACATTGCCCGAGATGTCTCCCTGACCTGTTGTAGATTGCGTATTCTGATCGTAGACTGTTGCCAGCCAGTCTCCCGCAATGGAAGCCGGCGTAGTGCCTCCGGTTACAAATCCAAGGTATCGCGGCCCTGATGATCCTACTATGATAGGTTCAAATCTTTTATTGAATATTTTTAAAGTCTCTTCAGTTCCAAAACCGGACTCCGGCAAGCTTAGGTTTTCGGGTACCCTATTATTATTTATTGAAGTAGGCCTTTCTGCCAGGGTATTCAGGTATTCAGTTCCTTGCTGCTTTATGATTTCAAGTATATGATCTATTTGCTCTGAATCCTTTTTCAAATATTCTTTCATTATGGTAGATGGTATTGTAAAATAATTTATTCAAAAATATTAAATACTTGTAAGATTCTATCCTGACTTAGCACAAATTTTGCTTCTCTTTGAGACTTCAAAGGATTTCCTTATATTTAATAGGTATTATCCCACATCAGTAACTTCTAATTTAAAAACACCTGTGATAAAAAATTGCATTCTCCTTTTACTTTTCTGCTTCTTGTTTTCTTGCAAAACAGAAACTCCCCAAAAACCGGTTGACAAAAATGTAATTATTGATTCGACCATCACTGCCTTTCAAAAAACTCTTTTGGTGCAGCAGATTGATTCTGTATTTAAAAAATATAAATTCAACGGAAGTATTGCCGTCTTTAAAGATTCACTGCAACTGTACAGGAAAGAAAACGGCTATTCCGATTTCAAGAATAAAGTAAAAATCGACAGCAATACAGTTTTTGCCATTGGATCTGTAAGCAAACAGTTTACTGCGGCTCTTATCCTTCTTCAGATGGAACAGGGAAAGCTGAATGTTAGTGACAAAGCATCCAGATACCTGAAAACATTTCAGACCAAAGACTATGAAAATATCACTATTCATCAGCTTTTAAATCATACTTCAGGATTAAATACTTTTGGAGGAAAGCTGATGTTCAAAAGCGGTTCGGACTTTTTCTATTCCAATGACGGTTTTAATGCTCTGGGCCAAATTATAGAAGCTGTTTCAGGAAAATCCTATGATGAAAATGTCATGGAGCTGTTCAAAACAGCGGGAATGAAAAATTCTTCCACAGGAAATATCTTTGAAGGTAAGGATTTTGCAAGTGCCTATTTGGGAAATGCTGCCAAGTTTACAGCCGTCCCGAATATGCCTAAAAGACTGGGAGGAAAAGATATAGGAACTCCGGCAGGAGGCATTCTTTCAACTGTAGAGGATCTCCACATCTGGAATAATGTTATGTATAGCGGAAAAATCCTCAAAGCTGAAACTTTAAAGCAGTTGGTTTCTAAAAGCTCGGAAAGGCATCATGCCATTTTAGGGAAAATGGGCTATGGCTATGGCATGATGGTCAATCTCGGAAGCCCTGAAAGTTATTTTCACAGCGGTTACGTAAAGGGCTCCCCTTCTCTGAATATCTATTATCCACAAACCAAAACATCTGTTATTATTTTATCCAATATTGCGGATGAAGAAAAAGGAAAAAGTTCAACATTCAGGCCTCATGTGGAGGTTAAAAAGATTACAGATAATCTTGAGAGTACTTTGCTGCAACTTAAAGTAAAACACTAATTTTTACAGTATGAAAAAAATGTATTTCATCGCTATTTATCCTCCACAGGACATCATTGATGAAGTAAGGGTGTTTAAACAGGATCTTGCTGTGAATTATGATAATTCAAAAGCATTAACAAATGATGCTCACATTACTTTATTATCACCTTTTGAAAGAGAACTGGAGCTGGAAAGCGATATTCACACTGCTTTCCAGAAAATAGATACGGATATTGCGCCTTTTGAAATACTACTGAATGGCTTCGGAAGCTTTCCCAATCCAAAAAATCCGGTCATTTTTGTCCATCCTGAAGCCAATGAAAATTTAAATTTGCTTCATCAAAGGGTAATGCAGCAGTTTAGTTTTGGTAAGAAATCTTTCACACCTCACATGACCGTTGGCTACAGAAACCTTAGTTTTGATAACTATCTGAAAGCTTGGAAGATTTACAAGGACAAAGAATACAAAACTAAATTTTTAGTCGATAAAATTCTCCTCCTCCGCCATGACGGAAGATGGATTCCTATTGCTGAAAAACAATTAAAATAAGGCTCAATCAAACTTTATTACAATTCGACAAAAAAGATTTATAAACGCTATCTTTGAGCCATGATTTCAGAGAAGATAATTTTAGGGATTGACCCCGGAACAGCGATTATGGGTTTCGGCATTATTTCCGTGACGAAAAGTAAAATGGAAATGATCTCCATCCACGAACTAATCCTGAAAAAATATCCGAACCACGAAACCAAACTGAAATACATCTTTGATAAAACATTAGCTCTGATCGACGAATATCACCCTGATGAAGTAGCCCTGGAAGCTCCGTTTTACGGAAAAAACGTGCAGAGTATGCTTAAACTGGGCCGTGCACAAGGCGTTGCCATGGCCGCAAGCCTGTACCGAAATATTCCCATCACGGAATATTCCCCTAAAAAGATCAAAATGGCCATCACCGGAAACGGAAATGCCAGCAAGGAGCAGGTAGCCGGAATGCTTCAGAATCTTTTAAAACTGAAAGAATTTCCCACCAAATATTTAGATGCTTCAGATGGCTTGGCCGTTGCAGTATGCCATCATTTCAACTCCGGGACTATTGCAGATACAAAATCTTACAGCGGTTGGGATAGCTTTTTGAAGCAAAATCCGGGGAGGGTGAAGTAAAATATGAGTTACTTATAAATATGAGCTTTTACAAGTATAAGATTATGATCTATATCTATGATTAATAATACTATCTTTTTTGTGGATACTGAATATTAGTTCACCTTTCTTCTTCACAATAGTATCACCATCTTCTATTTCATCTTTATATGAACTCCACCACCTATTATAGTGATTACACTCACAAGACTTCTTAGTTAGAGGGTCATAACCTTTCGCTTTAAATGTATTAGAAGTATATGACGAAGGAGGAATTTCTACAACTAAAATACATTCTTCCTCTGCAAGTCTCTTTGCATTACTTTGATGGTCTATGCGGTTTGTGAAAAGAAAAAAAATCAGCACAATTACTAAACATATAATTAAACTTATTTTCAGTTTTATATTTTTTTTAATTGAATTGAAGGGAATATTTAACATTTTTACGAAGCCAACTGCCCATCACTGATAGAGTAAATATCTGCAGTTAAACCATTCTGACTTAAAACATTTGCGGCATCTTTTAGCAGAGTTTTTACTGTAATCAGATACTGCTGATCTATTGTTGTGGTTACCTGGCTTAAGAAATCCTAGGTAGAGGATTTGATATCTTTCTGCCATAATACTTCCTGGGCAAGCCCTAGGACTGTGCATAGAATACATGCACCAGAGTAGAATTTCTTCATCTGCTTTTTACTTTGATTAATACAAATTTACTCTTGCAAAGCGACAGAACATGTCGTGTTTTATTTATCAAAAGAAATAATTATCTTATGCTAATAATAACTTAAAGTAGATCAGGAAATTAAATCAAAACATTCAATTACTTGGCAAAACATAATACTATCTTTTACATTGGTATGATTTTTAGTGCTACATTTGTATAAATTTTCACGAATGAAAACAAACCAACAAACTATAAATCAAGCGAATCATAAAATAAACTGGTTCCAGAAGTTTCTGATGGTATGCTCCGGAGGAAATATTCATATTTTAAGAAAGACTCCGAGTGAATGGAATAAGTTTTCGGGAATTGGAGGAATTGTATTATTCACCGCAGTTTTTGCCACTCTATCGGCAGGCTATGCCATGTATACTGTATTTGATAATGTATGGACTTCAGTAGGTTTCGGAATTCTGTGGGGGCTCATGATCTTTAATCTGGACCGTTATATTGTTTCATCAATCAAAAAAACAGGAACATGGGGTAATCAGATTTTAATGGCTATCCCGCGTCTGGTTTTAGCAACCTTTTTAGGGATTATTATTTCCAAACCTCTGGAACTTAAAATTTTTGAAAAGGAAGTCAACAAACAGCTTAATACCATCATTCAACGAAATAAAAAGCAGCTTGAAGGCGAAATGAGCGGCAGAATCCTGAAGCAGAGCGGACCTTTTGAAACTGAAAAAAAACAGATCGCTGAGAAAACCATTCAGTATCAGAAAGCTTACGATTCAGCAGCTGTAGAGCTTGAAAAGGAAATTCTTGGAAAACAGTCCGGACTTACAAGTGGAAAAGAAGGCTATGGCCCCAACGCAAAACGTAAACAGGAACTGAAAGAACAGCGTCGCCTGGATCTTGAAAATTTCCAGAAGCAAAATGCACCCAGAGTTGAATATTTAGATAAAGAAATCTCCAAAGTTTATACAAACCTGGAAACAGAAAGAAAATCCTCGGAAACCTTTGAGGATAAGTTTAATGGTTTTGCCGCAAGACTGCAGGCTTTGGATGAATTAGGCAAAAACTCGGCAATTATTGGACTGGCAGCAGCTTTTATCATGGGGCTTTTTATCTGCCTTGAGATTTCTCCGGTCCTTGTAAAATTGATTTCCCATGTCGGCCCCTATGATTATCTGTTAGAAAAGACAGAGAATGATTTCAGGCTTTATTCTAAGGAAAAAATTGAGAAAGGAAATGCTCTGACTGATTACAGAATTGATGATTTTAAGGATAATTTAAAAAAATAGCGTATTTTTCACGCATGATTATTGATAAAGAAGAGATCCAGAAGAAAAAGAAAAAGCTGGACGACTGTAAAGCATTCCTGAAAAAAGAATTCATCGGAATTGATAAGATTATTGATGATTTAATGGAATACATCCAGATTTGGTATCTGATGCCTGAAATCTTAACCCGTCCCGTAGTGATTAATCTCTGGGGAATGACCGGTGTAGGAAAGACGGATCTTGTACGAAAAACAGTCCGGTTCCTGGAGTTTCAAAACCGTTTCGTAGAGATAGAACTCAGCAACAGCGATGAAACTTCATGGAGCAAAAGTGTATCGGATATTTTCCAGAGTAACCGCCTCAGTGATGAAAAGCCGAGCATCGTTCTTTTTGATGAGATCCAGCGCTTTAACACAATCGATCCCGACGGCACACCGGTACCACAGACAAAATTCACCGATTTTTGGGAGCTTTTAAGTGACGGAAGGCTAAGCAAAAGAGAACGGGACGATCTTGAACATTATCTGTTTTCCTACCTTTTACGTAAAAAAGAAAATGACCGGCGAAAGATGAACGGTGAAACGGAAATGGATGAAAATCCTTATCTGAATCTTTGGGACGCCAAGGAACTGAAAAAGTACCTCAGCATGGAAGATGATGTGATGAGCATCATCGATATGAAAGAAGAAGATATGATCAAGCTGATTCTGAAGAAGCAGAAAGAGAAAAAGATCTATGAGCCGGTAGATTACAGCAAAATGCTGATCATCATCAGCGGAAATCTGGATGAAGCTTTTCAGATGTCCCGTGAAACCAGCGAAGCAGATATAGATGCGAATATATACCATGCATTCACAAAGAAAATAACCGTTGTTGATATCAAAAATGCCCTGTCAAGGAAATTCCGTCCGGAGCAGGTAGCCAGATTTGGAAATATCCACTTGATTTATTTTTCATTAAAGACAGAAGATTTTCAACAACTTATTCAAAGGGAAATAAATAATCTTAAAACCAAAACGAAATCAAAATTTGGCATCAGCTTAAAAATCAGCAAAAGCATCAATGAGCTGATTTATAGAAACGGGGTCTTCCCGGTACAGGGCGTTCGTCCGGTCTTCAGCAGTGTAGTTGATATCCTGGATACCAACCTCAGCAAATTTCTATTTGAAGCCATCACCAAAGATGACAAAACCATTGAAATTGATTATCTGGTAAAGCAAAAAACAATCACCGGGAAAGTAGGAAAACGTATTGTTGAAATTCCTTACACCGGAAGAATCGACAGTATACGGCAATCCAACCAACAGGATGCAGTTGCCAACATCAGTGTTCATGAATGTGGCCACGCCGTTTCCTATATGCTTTATACAGGTTTTGCCCCGTTGCAGCTGAAAAGTAAAGTAGCCAGCAGCTATGCTGCAGGATTTACCTTTCCGCACCAGATCCACGATACTAAGGAAAGTCTTCTTGGCAGAATTAAAATCTACCTGGCTGGCGGTATTGCCGAAGAAATTATATTTGGAGAACATAATGCAAGCATAGGAAGAAGCCATGACAGAGAGCAGGCAACCATGCTTGCTACCGATTACATCAGAAAATACGGTTTTGATGAAGAATATCAGGCAGCATATAACCTCGAGGAGTATCCGCACCGTATGCAGCATGATATTACGGATAAAAAGATTGAAAAACTAATGCAGGATCTCGCCGCAAAGACCAGGGAAGATCTGCTCTTTCATTTAGGCCTTCTGAAAGATATGAGCATTGAACTCAGCAAAAAAGGAAGTATGCTGCCTAAAGAAATCTATCTGACAGCAAAAAAACACCAACTTGAGGTCAGCATCAAAGAAGAAGGGCATCTTCATATTGCAGGGTATCATAAAATGCTTGGCCAGTAGAGAAAAAATCCATTATAATAGAAATTAAAATTAATAAAACCTTACCTTTCAGTCAGTTCTGAGAGGTTTTTTCTATATATGATTATTCTATCCGAATATTTTATAATTTTACTCTACTAAACTAATCCATCATGAAAAACTCAATTTTAGCATTCACGCTTTTCATAAGCAGTGCATTCATCTCTACTTTAAAAGCGCAGTATGAACCACTCCTTGGACAGATCGCTTTCGTACCCTACAACAGAACACCAAACGGATGGGCAGACTGTAACGGACAGTTATTGCCAATAGCACAAAACCAGGCTCTTTTCTCATTAATAGGAACTATTTACGGAGGAAACGGAACAACGAATTTCGCACTCCCCGACATGAGGGGGAGAGTTCTTATTTCTCAAGGGCAGGGACCTTACAGTTCTCATAATTATATGGTAGGTGAAACAGGAGGCAGTGAAACCGTTACGCTGACACAGCAACAGATGCCCGTTCATAGCCACACCGTGAATGCCGTAACAGCTGAAGGAAACCAAAACACTCCTGCAGGAAATCTTCCTGCAGATACTAAACTTTTAGACAAAGAATATTCTGATGTCAATGCAAATACAACAATGAAAGCTACGATGGTAAATCCAGCCGGAGGATCTCAGCCTCATGAAAACAGGCAGCCCTTTGTTACGATGAGATGTATCATAGCTTTACAGGGAATTTATCCAACTTTTAATTAATAAGTTATGAAAATTTTATACTTATTAGCTATAGCTCTTGGAAGTATAATGGCCGCACAGACCATTACTTTCAATGGATGTCATAACCTGTTTGACAACCAGAATTTTATATTTACGAAAACCGGAGTTGATGCATTCAATAAAAACATTTATATTACAACACCGGTTGACGGTCAGCCTTGTGGCGGGCTGGGAACGTGCGAATTTAAAATTCAATGGAATAATACCCTTACCAGATGGGAATTTCTCGCTGATGAAGGAAACGGAACCTTTACTGCTCCTTCACTTATTTATTACAATTCAACAGGTAATAATGCCAGTATGAAACCACCAAGCAATACGTTTGGAACATGGGTGGAAAATCAAACGGCAACAGCTGGACAGTGCGGAGGAAACCTTACCGGCACCAATTCCACCATGACAGGGGATGTACACAGCTCTTCACTGGGAACATCGGAAGTCACAAAATCTAAAATTCAGATTTTCCCGAACCCAGTTTCAGATGTTATTCGTATTTCGGGAATTGATACCGGGCAGACCACACAAATCTATAACCTAGATGGACAGCTGTTAAGATCTGAGCCATTTGACCGGAAAATAGAGGTCTCTCATCTTTCCGCAGGAGTATATATTTTAAAAATTACGACCAAAAATTTTGAATCTCATGAATTTAAATTCGTGAAAAAATAGAAAGTATAATGTCTTATAGCATTACTTGATTATTGATATAGCCTTCGGAATTTCTGAGGGCTATTTTGGGAATATTTTTTGCAGGGTATTTTCCATGCCTTCAAGTGTTGTCAACAGTTATATTTATTTTCCTGAGACTGAGATATTAAGAATTGTGTATCAGTCCGGGGCTGTTTATGATTATCTTAAGGTTCCGATCTCCATATCTGAAAAATTCAGGGAAGCCAAATCAAAAGGCAGATTTCTGAACAGTGTTATCAAGCCCAGGTTTAAATATGTCAAGATCAACTGAACGAATCATAATAAAAAATGCCTCCATTGCTGGAGACATTTATATTTGTATAATCAAAATTTATTTAATGATCAGTTTAGAGGTCTTAGTATCTTTTCCGTTGGAAATCTGAACCATATAAACTCCTTTTTCGAGCTGTTGGTTAATCGCAGACTTTAAATAAAATTGGCCGTACAAGCTATGTACAGCCAATTGTATAATATATTTTTAGATATTCTAAAAAGAATAGTTTGGAGCTTCCTGAGTGATAATCACATCATGCGGATGAGATTCTTTCAAACCGCTTCCGGTGATCATAACCATTTTCGTGTCTTTCTGCAAAGCTTCAATATCTTTAGCCCCACAGTATCCCATACCTGCTCTTAAACCTCCGGTCAGCTGGAAAATCACATCTTCTAACTTTCCTTTGTGTGGCACTCTTCCTTCAATTCCTTCCGGAACGAATTTTTTAGCTTCACTCTGGAAATATCTTTCTTTTCCTCCTCTCTTCATGGCGGAAAGACTTCCCATTCCCTGGTAAGACTTGAATTTTCTTCCCTGGAAAATAATTTCCTCTCCCGGAGCTTCATCAGTTCCTGCTAAAAGGGAACCCAACATGACGGCTCCTGCTCCACTTGCAATTGCTTTTACAATATCCCCGGAAAGCTTGATCCCTCCATCGGCGATTACCGCTACGTTTTTAGAAGCTGCATATTCGTAAACATTATAAATCGCAGATAATTGAGGAACCCCAACACCTGCAACCACTCTCGTTGTACAGATAGAACCAGGGCCTACTCCTACTTTAAGAACGTTAGCTCCCGCTTCAATAAGGTCTTTTGCAGCTTCAGCAGTTACAATGTTTCCTCCTACGATATCTAAATCCGGATATGTTTTTCTGATTTCTGAAATTTTATCCAGAACTCCTTTTGAATGTCCGTGAGCAGAATCAATAGCTACGATATCAACACCAGCGCTTACCAGTGCTGCAATTCTGTCCATCGTATCTTCTCCAACACCAACACCCGCTCCTACGATAAGACGTCCTTTGTGATCTTTATTGGAATTCGGATATTCCAGCTGGTTGTCAATATCTTTAATCGTAATTAATCCTACCAGCTTGTTATCTTTATCTACGATCGGAAGCTTTTCTACCCTGCTTTTAAGAAGAATTTCTTTAGCTTTCTCAAGGTTGGTATTTTTATCAGAAGTGATCAGATTTTCTTTGGTCATGATCTCTTCAACCTTCATGTCAAGGTTTTCCTGATATTTTACGTCTCTGTTGGTAATGATCCCAATCAGTACATTATCTGCATCTACTACAGGAAGGCCGGAAATTTTATATTTGGCCATAGTTTCCTTAGCTTCAGCCAATGTATGATCTTTTGAAAGGGTAACAGGATCAGAGATCATTCCGTTTTCTGAACGTTTTACACGGTTTACCTGTGCAGCCTGCTCAGCGATCGTCATGTTTTTGTGGATAAAACCCAAACCTCCGACTCTTGCCAAAGCAATAGCCAGATCTCCTTCAGTAACGGTGTCCATCGCAGCAGAAACTATCGGAACATTCAGCGTTATTTTGTCGGTAAGTCTTGATTTTAATGATACCTGATTAGGTAAAACTTCTGAATAAGAAGGGACTAGAAGAACGTCATCGAAAGTGATGGCTGTCTCTACAATTTTGTTATGAATAGACATCTTTACTTTCTTTGCAAAATTAGGCTATTTTAACGAGATATGAAAATCCTTTTCAATAGTTTAAATAAAATTTAATAATCAATAACTTAAATGAAAAACCGCTCTTATTAAGAACGGCCTTTCTGTACAAAATAATTGATATAGTATGAAACTAACTTGTTTTTCCTTTATGAATGCGTACAATAAATAAGTTTACTTATCTGTGGCGGCATTAATCACTTTTGAAATATCATCTGCTGTAAAGTTTCCCTTTACATCCACGAAGACCAGTTCTTTATCTGAGTTGACAGTGATCATCATATTTTTAATGGTTTCTCCATTCTGCTTTACCCTTACGTTGACATTTTCACCGTTATGTTTTATGGTGGCCCATTCTTCAAAGTTATTGTCATTTAAGTATCTGGAATACTCGTTCAGCATATCTTTGCTCCCGCTATCCACGGTCATGATTTTTATTTTTGACACTTTTTTAACCAAAGCAATAACTTCCTCACTTTCACCGTCTTCTCTTAAAGCTTTTTTAATAAATGGTTTTGCCATAAACACAGGGACATTGAAGCTTGCAAATGTTGCCCCCTTAAAATCATATCCGGACTCCTTAAAGAAAGCTATATTGGGGCTTCCCGAAACAATGCACGACTGGAGCATAAGCAATATAAAGGTTCCTAAAAAAATGTTTTTTAAAGTTTTCATGGTGATCAGTTTTTTTTAATCGATAGGTTTCAGATTACCTCCGGATGTTTTGCTGATATTGGATTCTATTTCAGGTCTTCCTTTATATTTTACCAAACCTCCTGATGAAGCCTTTACTTTCAGTCTGGTAGAAACATTCACGGAAAGATTCCCTCCGGATGTGGCCTCTGCCTCAAGGTTATTCAGCTTCAGTCCGTCTGCTTTAAAAAGTGCCCCGCTGCTGATATCTATTATTCCCGAATCTGCTCTCCCTTCAATAGCTGTATTGGATCCGCTGGAAGCCTTTACCATAATGGTTCCCGCTGTTATTCCGGCTCTGATACTGGCTCCTGATGAAGTACCTATATCTACTTTATTTGAAACTTTAAAATCTCCTTTCACGTTAGCACCGGATGACACATCAATAACCAGATCATTTTCATTTATAGAATTCACTACATTGAAATTAGCTCCTGATGAGGCCTTGATATTCTCCATTCTCGGAGAAGAGACGTTAACGCTGAGATTTCTAAACTTTAAATTCTTTGTTCCTTTATTATCTACGTAGACTTTCAAAACCCCATTTTCCACTTTTGTGATGACATACTGAAGTTTATCAGAATCAGCGATTACTTTTACATTAGTTGGGCTTTCCTGTTTGAAAACCACATTCACGCCGGTGCTTACCTGAATTCCTGAAAACTCGCCAACATTTCTAGCTTCCCCGTTAAGATAAGAGGAATTATTTTCAGAGGTAAGGCTGTTTCTTGTATTGGTTACAGGGTTGGTTTTGGTCTCGCTGGAATTAATGATCTTATTCACATCATCCATAGAAAGTTTTCCGTCCAGCATGACCAGGATATTTTCTCCTTTTCCTCCATCAATGCTTAGCAGGAGATCATCCAGCATTCCGTCCTTTGCGTCAGAAGAAAGAAATTTTATCTTTGCTCCTGAGTTGTTGACAGACATGATCTCATTGTAATTAAGGTTCTTCAAATACACGGAGACATCTTTGCTGAGTCTGGAAAGATTATCCTGAACTTTACGCCCTTCAGTTGTATTAGCATTTTCCGGATTTTCTGTAATAAGAATTTTCAATCCGTTAATTTTCGAAAGCAGGGGTTTGATCTGGTCCAGTTGGGAGTCATCAATATTAAGGCTGCTCAGCATACTGAACATGGGCTTTGCAATTTTAATGGAGGTTACCCCTTCCACCTCCTGATACCTGTCAAAAAGCATGTCGAATTTATCCTGTTGCCCATACACTGTAAAGAAGTGGGAAAAAGCGAGCGCGAATATTATAAATATTTTTTTCATGAGTCAATTTTTATTTTCTTAAGCTGATTACTGTTGCCTGATCAGGAGCATAATCTATTTTTGTTGTTAATAATCGTCATCTACTACTGTAGGCTGTGCTAACTTTTCACTAACGTTATTTGCAAATATCTGGAATGAATATTTTGTTACATTGATCGCTTCATCTACATTATCGATCCTTTTGCCGTTTACGATGACATAAGAATTTTTATATCCGGTAGAATCTTTTAAAGCTTTATTATCTTTGAATGAAGAGTTGCTCACAAACTTCGGTTTTGATTCTTTTTTCAATCTTCCCCTTTTTGGCAATATCTCATCCAGTACATCCTTTTCCGCCACTGAATTCTCCTGGAAAATAGAATCTTTTTTTGCCCCGGAAATAGAATCGGTATGGTTAATTGCTACCTGTTCCTGATGGTCATTGTTCTCTTCAATAAATTTTGATTTCTGCTTCAGAACCTCATCTTTTACCAGTTTTTCTCTTTCAATCACACCGGTACGGTAATCATTAAAGAAAAAACCAATACTGAAAAGAAGCACTAATCCGGCTGCCATCCAGAACCATTTCGGAAAAGAAGGCTTATTCTTGTGGAGTGGGATGATCGATGCCTCGTTGGCTTCAGAGTCATCAGCCCCGCCTTCTGCTTTCTGAAGAAAATCTTCAAAACTCCAGTCCATTTTTTCTTCCTTTATCTCCCGGAAGATCTCATCGTATTTATTCTGAAATTGATCTTTGTTCATAGCTCATCAGTTGTGATATTTGTTCTTTTACTTTTTGTCTCGCCCGCATCAGATTTACCCTTACTGCGTTTTCTTCCATTTCCAGCATTCCGGAAATTTCCGAGACCTCATATTCTTCTACATCTTTCAGATGGATCACCATTTTCTGCTTTTCCGGGAGCTGGTTGATAAACCCTATAATATGCTCCTTCAGATTATTGATATCCATGCTGTACAATTCCGAGCGGTGAAGCTGCAAATCTGCAAATCCCAACTTCACATCATGGTGCTTCAGCCTGTTAAGACACTCATTCCGGACAGATTTCAAAGCATAGGATTTTAAATTTCCAAACTTCTCCAGTTCCTCTTTCTTCTGCCAGAATTTAATCATCAGATCCTGCACTACGTCTTCCGCCTCATCACTGCTCATAACGAATCTTTTCGCAAAACGATACATCTCGTCTTTGAGAATAAACACCGTATTCTTGAAAGTTTCTTGGGTCATGAGTTTTGTTTCTATTAATAAGACAATTAAAATCTTTATTCTATTACACTACATTATAAAAAAAGTGGTGATTTTCTAATTTTAGATTACCAATTACACTCATAAAGTCCATTTAGAAAGAGTTTTATGATTTTTATAAAATTACATATTTTTTTCTTTTAGAAAAATAGTACGGATATCAGTAATTTTTGACTGCACCTTCTCCAATTGTTTTTCACACATTTGTAGAGTTATAAAAAAGAATTATATTTAACTCATTAAAAACAAAATGCATGAAGAAAAAATTAATCCTCCGGCTCCTGCCGCTAATAGCTTTGGCTATGATTTTACAATCCTGTAGAACCAGCGAAGATTATCTTTCCGGTAGTAATGATGAGCCTTCTTACTCCAAAAAGTTTCAGGTGTTTTCGGCAGCCAATAAAGAATATGTAAACTACGCTCAGGGGTTTAGAACGCTGTTGGAAAACTATGACCAAATTAATGGCACCGGCTACACCAGAGCTGCATTATTGAAAAAAGGAAACTTCAATAAAAATGAATCAGAGTATGTAGAATTTAACCTTCATTCTCAGGAAATGCTTCTGGACGATGGTGAGAGATGGGTAATATATCCCATCATAAAAAGTAATCAGGCTGATGGCCTTATGGCTGGTATTCTCAGAAATGAGGAAACAGAAGTAGAATTCAGGAAATTGGATTCCGGAAATTCTTATTATACCGTAGTAATGGAGATATTCCGTAACGCCTATATGAAAAGTAATCTGAAAAAAGGATTGGTAAGTAAAGGGAGCGGTTGTGGATTTGAGGGACAGGAACCCTGCGATGTGGGTGAAATCGTTATTCCTCCCCCTCCCAAACCAAGACCTACAGGAGGTGGAACACAGGGAGGATGTACAGGATACAACAACTGTTTTGACCCAAGTGTAGGAAGCGGAGGCGGAGGAAGTGCAGGACAGGGAAGTGAAGACCCCACTCCGTGCTGGAGAATGCAACTAAAAACAAATAATGAAACTTTTAAAAACAATATCACAAGTCTTGAAGGAAAAACAGGGGAGAGTTTTGAAAGCGGTTTCAGAATAGGAAGCGGAGGCGAGAACCAAATACTGCAAAATAATCCGGGAAGCCAAACTGTAAATATGACACGTTTCCCAAATACAGTTGCGATAATGCATTCTCACTACGATGGTTTATATCCAATATTTTCTCCGGGAGATTTAATGTATTTTAATGAATGGATTATATGGGCACAAAACTATAACAGCAATCCGGCAAACTCACCTAAAATTCCTCTTAGCCAAATTGTTTTTACAGTAGTGAGCAGCTGGGGAAATTATTCTTTTATGTTTGATGGCACATCTTCTACACCTTTTCCTAATTACACTCAAGAGCAATTTGATGAATTAAATTCCAAATACATTCAGTTATTAGATGAAGCAAAGAGTGTAGCAAATGTAAGTGGTAGCGTAAGCTATAATATGGAACAGCTTGAAAAAGGATTTCTTAAATTTATGAACGAAAAAATGAATATGTCTGGTGCAAGTCTTTTCAGAAATACTTCCAGTGGAAATACCCAACTGAGTTTGGTAAACGGAAAACTAGTAGAATCGAATTGTCCTTAATACTAAAAAATCAACCATTATGAAAAATATATTTTTAATTATAGTAACCATATTTACAATTTCCTGTAAAGCACAGGAGTATCCTCTTAATACAAGTCTAGATAATCTACCAAACAATGCTTATTTAAAAGATACTAATAATGAACTTAATAAATATGTAGGTCTTTGGAAAGGAACGTGGGATGGAAAAACGCTATATATTCAGTTAAAAAAACTAAAACACTATTCTTCTATACCAGGAGATACTCATCCATATTACATGGATGTAATTTTTGGTGAAAGAAAAGTTGTGGCAGCTGATGGAACTATAGAAATTGACAGAATTACTAATTTCGATGAACAAGGTCCGGAAATAAGAGGGATATTTTCAAGCTTAAGAAACGGAAACTGGAAAAGACTGTATTTCTCTCCTAAAAATATGTGTGGAAAAAGAGCCTCGTTAGATATTACTAATTTTACAGGAAATCAAATGACACTTCATTTAGAATATATGCCTAGTATTTATAAGGAAGATTGTATACATAATGCATATGTTCAGCAGCATAATGATTTTCCTATTAATTTTCCTAAAGATATTGTACTAACAAAGCAATAAGGATGAGGCAATCCGAAAAATTCGGACTGCCTCATTTCAATTACAGATGATGAAAAATTTATTTTTAATTATAGTAACATTACTATTGTTTTCTTGTAAAGCACAAGAGTATCCCTTATAATCCTACAGATATACCAGCTAATGCTTATCTAAAGGATATGAATAATGAATTGAATAAGTATGTAGGTCTATGGAAAGGCACTTGGGATAGTAAGATTATCTATATTCAGTTTAAAAGGTAAAATACTATTTATCAGTTCCTGGGGGAACTCATCCTTATTATACTGATTTAATATTGGGAGAAAGAAAAGTGATTTCAAATAACGGAACTGTAGAGATTGATCGGATTACTAATTTTGATGAACAAGGGGCTGAAATTAGTGGGATGTTTTCAAGCTTAAGAAATGGAAACTGGAAAAGACTGTATTTCTCTCCTAAAAATATGTGTGGAAAATCGGCAGCTTTAGATATTACTAGTTTTACAGGAAATCAAATGACACTTCATTTAGAATATATGGATAGTATTTATAAGGAAGATTGTATACATATGTTCAGCAACATAATGATTTTCCTATTAATTTTCCTAAAGATATTGTATTAACAAAGCAATAAGGAGGAGGCAATCCGAAAAATTCGGACTGCCTCACTTCAATTACAGATGATTAAAAATATATAATTATAAAGGCAGCAGTATTAAAAATGGAAGACATAACAGGCTATAAATACTGATGCAGATTTAATAAAATTTTTACCATATCCCTTCATAGTCGCAGAAACCTAGCCTACTGATAAATTATTCTGACAAAACAGTATTAATACAAATCCCTCCGAAAATCTTTGGAGGGATTTGTATTAATACGTATCAAAAATATGTTTCAGAATAGCTTTATCTTCATCCGCTAAAGTAACTTTTCTTCTAGCCATTGCTCTTTCTGCCACTTCGTAAGCTTTATCCAGCTTGAATCGTTCATCATCTTTACTACCACCCCATGAGAAGTTCTCCACAAGGTTTGGCGGAAAGCCAGGCTTAAATATATTAGAAGCAACACCTATTACCGTTCCGGTATTCAGCTGGGTATTGATCGCTGTTTTAGAGTGATCTCCCATAATAAGACCGACAAACTGAAGTCCGGTGTCTTCAAAAGCTTTTGTCCTGTAACTCCACAATTTGACCTGACTGTAATTATTTTTAAGGTTGGAAGAATTGGTATCCGCTCCGAAATTACACCATTCACCAATCACAGAATTCCCTACAAAACCTTCATGTCCTTTACTTGAATAGCCAAATATGATGATATTATTCACTTCTCCGCCCACTTTACAATGCGGGCCGACAGTTGTAGCACCATAAATTTTTGATCCTAAGTTAAACTTGGACTCTTCCCCCAGCGAGATCGGTCCACGGAGGTTACAGCCTTCCATCACCTCAGCATTTTTTCCGATATAGATTTTTCCTGTTTTTGTATTGATGGTAGAAAATTCGATCTGAGCTCCTTCTTCAATGAAAAGATCTTTCTTATCCCCTAAAAATCCATTGGTAGAGGAAAGCTCCTGTGAAGTTCTTCCTTCGGTCAGCAAATTGAAATCAAAATCAATGGCAAGATGATTATAAGTAAATAAGTCTGCCGGTTTTTTAAAGAAGGTTAATTTCTCCTTTACATCTGTCATCTTCTCGATCTGATTCAGGGAAAAATCTTTCATATTAATCCTTGCCGCAATCAGTTCATCTTCATAAACAAGTGCTTCGCCCTGTTTAAGATCTTTAATTTGCTGAATGACCGTTTCGGTAGGCAGAAAATTAGTAACCAGGAAAAGACTTTCTTTTTCTTCTGGATTTTTGAATTTATTCTGAAGATAATTTTCAGTAAAATAAGAAACCTCGGTATTTCCTAAGATCTTTTGCCAGCGCTCAGAAAAAGTAAGAATTCCGCATCGCATAGCGGCAACAGGACGGGTAAAAGTTAATGGAAGAAAATCTTCCCAATACTGGGCATCTGAAAATACTAATTGCATTGTAATATAGAAGTTAGAGATTAGAAGTTAAAAGTTAGAAGTCCAATGTTGAGATATTGATCTGCCAACGGATTCGGGACATCTATTTTCTGTTCAGAGCAAAAATACAAAAATAGCTGGAAATAGAACCTGAAATTTATATTGCAGAAGTCATATACGTACGATTGCGTTCCATTCCAAATGCTACTTGCCGTTCTACTAATTTCTAACTTCTAGATTCTAATTTCTCAAAATAAAAAAAGTCTCCCAATAAATTGGAAGACTTCAGTATGCTTGGTAACAAAAAATTACTTAGCGAATTTTTTGTATTTGTTCATAAACTTATCAACTCTACCTGCAGTGTCAACTAATTTCACTTTACCAGTGTAGAAAGGGTGAGAAGTTGAAGAGATTTCCATTTTGATCAATGGGTATTCTTGTCCTTCATATTCGATACTGTCTTTTGTTTCTGCAGTAGATTTGCAAAGAAACACCTCGTCGTTACTCATATCTTTGAAAACAACAAGTCTATAATTTTCTGGGTGGATTCCTTTTTTCATAATACAATTTTTAAAAAATTAAAGTTTGCTTCCGAAATAGTAATGGTATTTCTCTGCTAATTTTAGGTTGCAAAAGTACAACATTTTTTCAAATATACAAATACCAGATTCAATATTTTTTATTGATAAGAAATTCAAAGTATTTTCGTTAAATTTGGAATCTTAAACTTTATTTTCGATGAAAATCAAACTATTACTGGCTTTTTCTTTTTGGATGCTTCTTGTAGCAGTATCGTGCAATAAAGATGATATTACTTTTGACGCTCCATCACAGCAGTTAAGTTTTTCAAGGGACACCGTATTCTGTGATACAGTCTACCATCAGGTACGTTCTGAAACGTATTTTGTAAAAGTATATAATAATGAAGACAAGGATGTTTTAATTCCGAGAATCAATCTGGAAAGGGGAAGTGCATCATTATACAGGATCAATGTAGATGGAAAACCGGGCTATGATTTCAAAGATGTCCCGTTGAGAAAGAAAGACAGTATGTATATTTTTGTAGAAATTGCTCCCGAAGCTACCGGCCCTGAAGCTATTGCTGAAGATAGAATTGTCTTTAACAGCGGTGCGGGACAACAGCATGTAACTTTGTTCTCAGTAGTTCAGGATGCAGAATTTTTCATCGAAACACCAGGCAATCCTAACGTAATTTCCACTCATACAACTTGGAACAACAATAAAGCTAAGATTATCTACGGAGATCTTACGATCAATCCAAATATCATACTGGATATCCAGGCGGGAACTAAAGTTTACTTTCATAAAAACAGCGGCATGAAGGTATCATCCGGAGCAAGCTTAAATATCAACGGGGTTTTTGACAATGAGGTGATCCTGCGCGGGGACAGAAATGATCCGTATTATGACACCATCCCTAAGAACTGGAATTCTATCCGGATGGAACCTAATTCTATTCTCAACATGAATTTTGCAAGGCTTTTCGGAGGAACAAGAGGCCTGGATATGAAACAGAACACGGCAACCATCAGAAACTCATTCATCCATACTTTCTTTGAATATGGCATTTATGCAGTGGGTTCAACGGTTAATGCCAATAATTTAGTGATGAACAATTGCGGTGAGTCATGTATCGGGATTTTCAGAGGTGGCAATCACAGCTATACCCATGCTACGATTGCTAATTATTCTAAAACAATGGGATCTTTCAACAGAAACGGAATTACCGCAGCCAATGAATGGAAAAATGCAGCAGGAACTACAGAACAGGGAGCACTTCAACGCCTTGATATAAAAAACAGCATCATCTTTTCAGACAGGGACAATTCTGTGAATTTTGAGCAGACTCCGGGACAGCAGTTTGAATTCCTGATCCAGAACTCGCTGATAAAGTATTCCGGCACATCTGAAGCCGGGTTCAATTTCGATAACAATGTCAATGTAATACAGAGTATTAAGAATGAAGATCCACAGTTCCTTAATTATTTTGCAGCGAAGATGAACCTAAGGGTAAAAACAACATCTCCGGCAAGAGGAAAAGGCAACGTTACTGTAGCCGGAACCGTACCTTTTGATATTGTGAATGTATCAAGAACAACCAACCCTACCCTTGGAGCTTATCAATAATGGAAATCACAAAACTGCAGGAACAGGTAGATGAATGGATCAAAACCATAGGAGTCCGTTATTTTAATGAGCTGACCAATATGGCCATGCTGACCGAAGAAGTAGGCGAAGTAGCCCGCATCATCGCCAGAAGATATGGCGAACAGAGCGAAAAAGAAAGCGATAAAAGCAAAGACCTCGGCGAAGAGCTGGCAGATGTGCTGTTTGTTACTTTATGTTTGGCCAATCAGACCGGAGTAAATTTACAGGAAGCCTTCGACAAGAAAATGAAAATCAAAACTGACCGTGATAAAGAACGGCATCAGAACAATGAAAAATTAAAATAAGATACCGGATATCAGATTTCAGATACCAGACCGATCATTAGTCTGTTATCTGAAACCTGCCATCTGATGTCTCTAATTTGAAGAAATAATGAAGTTAGAAAAATCAAAGTTAGCATCAGATAAAACAGTTCAGATCAGCGGTTCGAAAAGTATTTCGAATCGTTTGTTGATTTTGGAAAGTTTATTTAAAAATATACAGATCGGGAATCTTTCTAATTCCCAGGATACCCAGCTGCTGAAAAAAGCACTGTCTGAAAATACAGAAACCGTAGACATCCACCATGCAGGAACAGCCATGCGTTTCCTTACTTCCTATTATTCAATATCTGAAGGAAAAACCACAGTTCTTACCGGATCCAAAAGAATGAAGGAAAGGCCTATCAAAAACCTGGTCAATGCATTAAAAGACCTGGGTGCTGAGATCGAATATCTGGAAAATGAAGGCTTTCCGCCTTTAAAGATCACAGGAAAGAAGATCACGCAAAAGCTGGTCAATGTTCCGGCTAATATATCCAGCCAGTTCATCACTTCCCTGCTTCTGATTGCCGGCAAGCTTGAAAACGGACTGGAAATTAATTTAGTGGGTGAAGTTACCTCAAGATCTTATATAGAGATGACGCTGGATATCCTGACAAGATTCGGGATCAGTAACAGCTTTGAAGGAAATATGATTAAAGTGGAGCCGCTTGATGTGAATGGTAAATTATCCGCTACAAGCTATGAAGTGGAAAGTGACTGGAGCTCGGCTTCATACTTCTACTCCATCTGTGCACTGGGAAGAAAAACCATTCATCTGAAAAGCTTTTACAAAGAATCTACCCAGGGAGATTCTGCTATAGCTAAGATCTATAAAGACTTTTTCGGTATCACTACCACCTTTATTGAAGAAGAACACAAAATTACCCTTCAGCCGGAACCTGACTTTATTTTCCCGGAAAAAATCATCCTGGATATGAATAACTGCCCGGATATTGCCCAAACACTTTGTGTAACAGCAGCAGCCTTAAAAATTCCTTTTGAAATTTCAGGACTGGGCACTTTAAGAGTAAAAGAAACCGACAGACTGCAGGCTTTATATAATGAACTGAAAAAACTGGGTACCGAAACTGAAATTACAGATCTTACCATTAAGTCTGTGAGTTTCGGGGAGCCGGAGGAAAATATTTCCATTGCAACTTACCAGGATCACAGAATGGCGATGAGCTTTGCTCCGTTCTGCCTTATTAAAGAACTTAATATTGAAGAGGAAGACGTTGTGGAAAAATCTTACCCGATGTTCTGGAAGAACCTGAATGAAATCATGATAAAAGGATAGGAAATTTTGAAAAATTCTAATATGATAAGAAAGTATGTATTCTTTTTCTTCCTGCTGATCCCTATGTTTTCCTGGGCGCAGTATCTGTTGCCCAATGAAGAAACTGTTTTCTCATTCAAAACAAATAATGGGAAAACCATGGCTTTGGTTAAAGATAAAAAGAATGAATATATTCAGTATAGATTCGGGAGTAAAGACCGTGTAGAAATGGAATTTCCGGCTACAAGAACCCAAGAAAGCTGGAAACAGTTTACCTACAGCTCTTACCATAGAGGCGGCGGAAAACAGAATGCAGGCATGGACCTCAACTATCTGACATTTATCAAAAACAACTACAAATACCAACTATTCAGAACCTATTCTGCAGAAGATGAATCATTTTCTACCGGCATTACTGTTACCGACAGCAAAGGAAAAGAAACTGAAATTACAGGAGTTTATAAAACCATCAAAGGCTGCATGTGCAATCTGGAAAACACAGAGGTAAGGAAAGAAGATTTTGGTTCTTAGTTTAATCTATTAAAATGAAACAACTTTTTTGTTTTTCAGTTTTATTAATATGCACCGTGTATCATTCACAAAGCCTTAAGGATTTTACGGTTCCTGACGGATATCAAAAAATTTCCGAAGCTGAAGGAGATCTGGATAAAGACGGGAAAGATGAAACGGTGATCATTTTCAATACGGATAAAAAAGCTAATACGGATGACCGCGATGATTTCCTGAGAACATTCCTTATTCTAAAAAATATAGACGGAAAACTAAAGATCTGGAAACAAAACAACACCGTTCTTTTTTCCAGCGGAATGGGATTCTATCCAGAAGATAATGCACCTCCTGAACTATTGATTAAAAACAACAGTCTTTCTATTACTCAAATATTCAATAGCAATTCGAGACATACCCAGACTTATAAACATACCTTCAGATTTCAGAATGGTGATTTCTACCTTATCGGTTCCCATGACAGATTTGAAGACACCTGTGAGTTCAATTACCTGACCGAGATCAATTTTTCAACCGGGAGAGTAATTACAGATGAAGAATATTCTTCCTGTGATGATGAAGAAAAGGATATTCCAAAAGATGTTCACAAAGAACTGATCCATCCGTTTAAGACTTTGATCAGAATGAACCATTTCAGGATTGGGGAAAACAAATTGAAAATATCCGGTTTGAAAAGAGAAATTAATTACTGAAAATCAGACACATAGAAAACAAAACCACACTTCGGCTCATTTCTGTTTTTTTTACTCACAAACTTATCCACAGACTTATCCACAGTTTATCAATACATTTCCACTTACTGATTCAGAAAAAAAAGATGATAACCCGTGATTTTATTTCTGAACAATTTTATACTGCAATAAATAATAGAGTTCCTATTTCTTTTTTTACATTTGCTGAAAATACGGTTTGTGCTGAAACACAGCAGCCGGAAGAAAAACAAAAGTCTAAAATTATAAACAATCAATGACTATTATCATCACTGGAACCTCATCAGGAATAGGTTTTGTACTGGCCGAATATTTTGGAAAAAAAGGCCATAAAGTATATGGTTTAAGCCGGAAACATACGGAAAGCCAGTATTTCAGGTCTATTCCGACAGATGTTACCGACAACACAGCCGTTCAGAATGCTATCATTGAAGTATTAAAAACAGAATCAAGGATTGATGTACTGATCAACAATGCAGGAATGGGTATGGTAGGCGCTGTGGAAGATTCTACTAAAGAAGACATTTTAAAACTGTTCAACCTGAATCTTGTAGGAGCTGTCCAGATGATGAGTGCTGTTCTTCCGAAAATGCGTGAAAATAAGTTCGGAAAAATCATCAATATTTCAAGTATAGGAAGTGAAATGGGACTTCCGTTCCGCGGTTTCTATTCTGCTTCCAAATCTGCTTTGGATAAGGTAACTGAAGCCATGAGATATGAAGTATACCCATGGAATATCGATGTGTGCTCTCTGCATCTTGGTGATATTAAAACAAATATTGCAGAGAACAGGGTGAAAACACAGGTTTCCGAACCGTACAAAACTATATTTGACAAAGTTTACAGTTTGATGAACTCGCATGTAGGTGACGGAACCGAACCTCTTGAAGTGGCAGCCTATGTTGAAAAACTTTTAGACAAGAATAAATGGAAAGCTCATTATTATTTCGGTAAATTCGGGCAAAAGATCGGAGTTCCGCTGAAATGGATCCTTCCTCAGGGAACCTATGAGAATCTGATGAAAAAATATAATAAACTGGACTAATTTCAGTTATTAAAAAATTATTTAAACCTGCTGTTAAAACCGTTAAAATTATTGAGTTGTTAAGAGCTAGTCAACAAACCCTGTTAACGGTTTATAGAAATTGAACATTGAAGTTATTTCTAAAAATATTTTTTATCCTGTTTTGCGTTTTTGTACAAGCGCAGAAGAAACAGTATTGGCTTATTGATACGGAAACCAATGTCAGAAAAAAGGTCAATGATTCTGTTTCAGCGGCAAAATTTCTGGATTCCCTGTCTCAGAACAATTATTTCTTCACCAGGCTGAAAGAAGTGAAAGTGAACGGCGACAGTACTGAAATTTTCTACGATAAAGGAAAAAACTTTAATGAGACTTATGTCGATCTTTCTGATTCTGTTGCTGTGAAATTAAAAATACAAAAAGAATTTTTCACTAAAAATTTAGATTCAACAAAGAAAAGCATTAACAAAAGATATATTGATGACGGGTATTCTTTCAGCCGTCTTAAATCTAAATATAAAGGTCAGAAAAACGGCTATCCCGTGATAGAGCTGGATATTAACAAAAATGATAAGCGGACGATCGACAATTTTGTAGTGAAAGGTTACGAAAGAGTTCCCAAAAGGTTTATGAAAAACCTTGAAAAAGAATTCAAAGGGAAAACTTACGACGACAAAAATCTACTGGCTATCAGCAAAAATTTCCAGAGCCATGCCTTCGTTACCCTGGAAAGGCCTCCACAAACATTATTTACCAAAGATTCCACAAGCATTTATCTGTTTATGGAAAAGAAAAAGACCAATACGTTTGATGGGGTGATCGGTTTCGGAAACGATAAAACGGAAAAATTCACACTGAACGGAACCCTGAATGTGAACTTCAGGAATATGTTCAACGGATTTGAAACCGTCAATCTGTACTGGCAGAGAAACCCGGATAAAGGACAGACTTTTGACCTTCAGACCGATATTCCTTACCTCCTTAAATCCAATGTAGGGATGAACCTGAAAGTCAATATTTTCAGACAGGATTCTACTTTCGCGAATGTAAAATTCCTTCCGGCTTTCTATTACCACATCAATAACCGCAACAAGATCGGGCTTAGAGGAACCCTGGAATCCTCCAGCATCATAGACACTCTGTATGTTCAGGGTAAGGATTATAATAAAAAAGGACTCGGGATCTGGTTTGAAATGACGGAACCTACGGACATAGATCTTTTTCTGTACAAAACAAGAATCAACGCCGTCTATGATTACCTGACAACTACTTATACCAAAGATAATATTAAGGCTAACCAGAATCAGTTTTATTTCTTCGGTGAACACAATTACCATATTTCAGGAAATCATTTTCTTAATATAAAAGCGGAAGGAGCCATGATGGATTCCAAGATAGAATTCTCTGCCAATGAATTGTACCGCTTCGGGGGATGGAATTCTATGCGGGGATTCAATGAAAAATCCCTTGCCGCCGATTTTTATTATTATGCAGGTCTGGAATACCGGTATCTCATTGGAAGCCAGGCATTCTTTGATTTCTTCGGGCAGTACGGACAGCTCAATAACAAGTCCCTAAATGTTAAACCTAAACTTTACAGTGTAGGACTTGGATTTAATTTCTTTATCCCGATCGGACTGATGAGCTTCCAGCTGTCGAATGGTAATGAGTTCGGAAATCCGTTTAAGTTTAATGACATCAAGATCCATTGGGGAATTTTGAGTAGATTTTAAAATTAGCAGATTCTCATTCTATTAATCAAATGACCTATTTTTTTAAACGCAAAGTTTTAAAGAAAAAGAATTATTTATAGGTCAGCAAAGAAAGGTGACTGCGCCACTGAATAAGCACTCTTTTTATCCACAAGCTTCATCAAATCAATTTTAATTGATTACTGCTTTGCATTCTTAAAATAAAGCATCACGAAACTCAAACTTTGCGTTAAAAGCTATACTTCACTATCATAATCAACTGATATTTTAAAGAAAAGAGTTCTAATTTCTAGATAAGCAAAGAAAGATAACTGCGCCATTGAATAAGCACTCTTTTATCCACAAGCTTCATCAAATCAATTTTAATTGATTACTGCTTTGCATTCTTAAAATAAAGCATCACGAAACTCAAACTTTGCGTTAAAAATTAGATTTCGCTATCACAATCAACTGAGATATTTTAAAGAAAAGAGTTCTAATTTCTAGATAAGCAAAGAAAGGTGACTGCGCCATTGAATAAGCACTCTTTTATCCACAAGCTTCATGAGATCAATTTTAATTGATTACTGCTTTGCATTCTTAAAATAAAGCATCACGAAACTCAAACTTTGCGTTAAAAGCTATACTTCACTATCATAATCAACTGATATTTTAAAGAAAAGAGTTCTAATTTCTAGATAAGCAAAGAAAGATAACTGCGCCATTGAATAAGCACTCTTTTATCCACAAGCTTCATCAAATCAATTTTAATTGATTACTACTTTGCATTCTTAAAATAAAGCATCACGAAACTCAAACTTTGCGTTAAAAATTATATTCGCTATCATAATCAACTGATATTTTAAAGAAAAAAGTTCTAATTTCTAGATAAGCAAAGAAGGTGACTCCGCCATTGAATAAGCACTCTTTTATCCATAAGCCTCATCAGATCAATTTTAATTGATTACTGCTTTGCATTCTTAAAATAAAGCATCACGAAACTCAAACTTTGCGTTAAAAATTATATTCGCTATCATAATCAACTGATATTTTAAAGAAAAGAGTTCTAATTTCTAGATAAGCAAAGAAAGGTGACTGCGCCATTGAATAAGCACTCTTTTTATCCACAAGCTTCATGAGATCAATTTTAATTGATTACTGCTTTGCATTCTTAAAATAAAGCATCACGAAACTCAAACTTTGCGTTAAAAATTATATTTCACTATCACCATCACTGAGATGTTTTTAACCCAAAATTTTAAAGAATATTTACTGGCTACTAGGTTGGCCAAGAAGTGTAGTTTCGCAAATGAATAAGCATTTCGTTTTATTTAGTAAAGAAATGTGATTAAAAAATAGTGGTATTAAGGTCTAATATAAAGTATAATAAAAGAAAATATCAGAGTATACTATCTTTTTCAGCTTTATTATTATGTTAAATATTCCTGTTAAAAAATATTAAAATAGTATTTTTATTTTAATACCACATTAAAATACTGGTAACACTGCACCGCTAAATTTGTCCTCAAAAAAAATGAAGAAGACTTTAGCTACTTTTGCTGTTTTTTTACTCCCCCTTTATCTTACTGCCCAAGAAATTAACATTTCCGGAAATGTAAAATCCGAAAACGGCTCCAGTGTTTCCGGAGTGAGCATTACCGACAAGAACACCGGAAAAACAACGGTGACGGATGAAAGCGGTAATTTTACAATCTCGGCCAACCCGAAAGACATCCTTGAGTTTTATGCTCCGGACTTCTCTATGTATACTGTAGAGGTTTCTTCCAAAAGACAGTATGCTGTTGTTTTGAAAAAAGCAGATGAGAAACAGATTGAAGGTATCGTTATTACGGCTTTAGGAATTGCCAAAAAGAAAGAAAAAATAGGCTATGCCACCCAGGAAGTCGGCACCAAACAGTTTGAGACCATTACAACCCCAAGTATCGGAAATTTATTTTCAGGACAGGTAGCCGGTCTCAATGTTTCCAATCCTACAGGAATGCAGCAGGCCCCGCAGTTTACGCTAAGAGGAAACTCCAATCTGGTTTTCGTCATCGATGGGGTAATTGTTGAAAAAGAAGTTTTCCAGAACCTGGATCCCAATAATATTGAGAACATTAATGTATTAAAGGGAGCAACAGCTTCTGCATTATATGGTTCCAGAGGAAGATACGGTGCTGTTTTAATTACCACCAAAAACGCCAGGAAAAATGGCTTTTCCGTAGAGTTTTCTCAGAATACGATGGTAACGGCAGGATTTACCAATCTTCCGAAAACCCAGAACGAGTACGGAAACGGATCACACGGAAAGTATGAATTCTGGGACGGAGCTGATGGTGGTGTGAATGACGGCGATATGATCTGGGGACCAAAATTCACTCCCGGACTGAAAATTGCCCAGTGGAACAGCCCGATCAGGGATAAGATGACCGGACAGGTAATTCCCTGGTACGGGGCAGTAACAGGAACGCAGTACAATGACAAATCAAGATATGAAAGAGTTCCTATCGACTGGCAATATCATGATAACCTGGATACCTTCTTAAAGCCTGCGGTGATCAACAATAACAGTTTCGCAGTAAGCTACAGGAACAATAAAGATATCTACAGGCTCTCCGGAAATTTCATGAATTATGATGACAGAATTCCGGGTTCCTATCTTCAGCGCTATGGGGTGAACTTTTCTTCTGAAAATCATTTGGGAGAAAAATTAATCTTTGACACCAAATTTAATTTCAATCAAACCTTTACGCCCAATATTCCCAACTACGAATATAATCCAAGCGGACATATGTACACCATCCTGATCTGGATGGGAGCGGATGTAGACGGAAGAGACCTTAAAAACCACATGTGGATTCCGGGAAAAGAGGGACGAGCACAGGCTAACTGGAATTATGCATGGTACAATAATCCATGGTTCGGAGCCGAATATTATAAGAATAAAAACAGAACCAATATCATTAATGCACAGACCGGCCTGGAGTATAAAGCAACAGAAGATTTCTCAGTAAAAGGAAAGATATCCATCGTTGAGAATCACAACAAACAGGAAATATTAAGTCCTTATTCTTACTTCAACTACAGTGCTCCGAGAAGTGGCGGTTATCTCCTCAATGATTCCAAAACATGGAATATGAACTCCGATATCTTAGCCACCTACAAGAAAAAGATATCTGAAAACTTTGATTTCACGATCAATGCAGGAGGATCAACATTCTATTATAAGAACGATATCGACAATGCTTCAACAGACGGGCTGAAAATTCCGGAACTGTACACTCTGGAAAACTCAACCGGAGCTGTAAAGTATTATGATTATCTTAAGGAAAAACTGATCTACAGTGCTTATTCAACGATTGATATAGGATTGTACAATGCTTTTTTCATCAATGTTTCAGGACGTAATGACTGGTCCTCTACCCTTCCAAAAGCCAACAGATCTTATTTTTATCCTTCTGCGTCGGTAAGTGCCGTAATTTCGAATCTTGTTAAAATGCCGGAAGCTGTTAATCTTTTAAAGCTTTCAGCTTCGTGGGCCAAGGTAGCTTATGATTTCCAGCCTTATTCAATAAGAAATTACTATCTGAATAATAAAGGGGCCACATTTAATGGAAATCCAATGTTCAACTATCCTACCATACTCAATGTTGAAAATTCTTTAAAGCCCGAACAGACCAAATCTTATGAATTGGGATTAAGTGCTGGTTTATTCAAGAACAGGATTACTTTAGATGTTACCTATTTCAGAACATTAGACTACAACAATATCCTGGAATTCCCCGCTGCTCCATCATCAGGTTTTACTTCGCAATATGTGAACGGGAATGAATATACAACAAAAGGTTTGGAGATCTCTCTAGGTTTGGTTCCTGTAAAAACAGCCAATTTTACCTGGAGATCTTTAATCAACTGGAGTACTTATGAACAGAAGCTTACTTCTATTTATGGCGATATGCCGAACTACAACAATATCAAGCTCGGCGAAAGAATGGACAGCTACTACGATTATACCTGGAAGAAATCCCCGGACGGAAAAGTAGTTCTGGATGCCGCCACAGGAATGCCTACAAGGGCAGATGCACCGAGTAACCTGGGCCATTTTAACCCGGACTGGACTTTTGGTTTCAACAATACTTTTAAATATAAAAAATTCTCCCTGAACATCGGGATCGACGGAAGTATAGGAGGTGTCATGAGATCCCAGGTGGTAGAAAAAATGTGGTGGGGCGGAAAACATCCAAACTCTACAGCCTACAGGGACCTTGAATATGCGAATCCGGGAACATATTATTTTGTACCGGACGGTGTTAATTACAATGCGGCTAACGGAGCGTATACTCCACATACAAAACCAATCAGCTTTCAGGACTGGGCGCAGAATTATCCTTACCAGGCAAGGGTAACGGAAGATGAAAGTGAATTGTTTGCCAATGTTTTCGACAGGACTTTCATCAAACTGAGATCTGTTGTCCTCGAATATGATTTTTCGTATCTCCTTAATCCAAAAGGAATGATAAAAAATTTCACAGCCAATATTTCAGCTTACAATCTGGCCATGTGGAAAAAATCTAAGAATCTTTATTCCGATCCGGATTACCAGCTCAAGAAAGATAACAATGATATCCAGGACCCTTCCAGCAGATGGATAGGAATTGGATTTAATCTTAAATTTTAATTAACAAGTATCCTGAACAATGAAAAAGACTATCAATTTTATAGCGAAACCGCAAAATAATACAATGATCAAATGGCTAAAATCAACTGCTTTTGCAGGACTGCTGATCCTGTCGTCCTGTGAAACCGATCTTGACAAGATCAATGAAAACCCTAATGACCAGGCCAGCGTAGATCCTAAAGTCCTTCTGACCTATGTTTCAAAAGATGCTTTCCAGATCAACGGTGACAATATGTATGCTTCAAGAATGATGATCGGTACAGACGGAGAAAATACCTATCAGTACATGAAATGGAACGACGCTTCTTTCGAGGTATATACGAAAGGGCTCCTGAATACCGTAAAAATGATGCAGGAAGCTGAAAAGACCAACAATAAAAACTACACAGCCATTGGTAAATTCTACAGAGCTTATTATTTCTTTAATTTAAGTTTAAAATTCGGAAGTATTCCTTACACAGAAGCAGCCAAAGGTGAATCTGGAATCACACAGCCGAAATACGACAGTCAGGAAACCGTAATGGCCGGAATTTTATCAGAACTGAAAGAAGCCAATGATCTTATCAATATCAATGACAAAATTGAAGGCGATATTATCTATAACGGCGATGCCTTAAAATGGAAAAAGCTGATCAATTCTTTCCGGCTGAAGATTTTAATAACTATGTCTAAAAAATCTACATTGGGAAGTTATAATGTGGCTACCGAATTTGCTTCTATTGCAGGCAGCCAATCGTTGATGACTTCCATTTCAGATAACGGGGAACTTAAATTTGCTGATGCGGCAGACAGCAGATATACAATGTTCAACAGCAGTGGCTATGGATCAAGTTTATACATGGCAGATTATTTTATCAATCTGTTTAAAGCCAGACAGGACCCGCGTCTGTTCACTTTTGCAGCCCAAACTACAGGTGCAAAAGAAGCAGGAAAGCCCCTTACAGATTTCACAGGATACAACGGAGGAAACCCTACTTCTTCCTATTCTGACAATGCAGCACTGATCACAGCAAAAAATATATCTAAGGTGAATGACCGCTTTTATAAAGATCCTACCAATGAGCCTTCTTCAGTCCTGAGCTACCCGGAACTGGAATTTATTCTTGCTGAAGCGGCAGCCAGAGGATGGATCTCCGGATCAGCAAAAACGCATTATGACAATGCTGTTAAGGCAAGTTTCAGTTTTTATCAGACCTATGTGAAAAATCCGGGACAATATTTCTCAGGATTTGATGTGAATCAGTATCTGGCAACCCCACTGGTTATTTATAGTGATACTGCTCCGCTTGAAACACGTTTGGAAAAGATTATGACCCAGAAATATATGACGATGTTCCATCAGAGCCAATGGACTTCTTATTATGATTATTTAAGAACAGGTTATCCAAACTATCCTCTGCAGACAGGAGTTTCGGCACCATTCAGATTCAGATATCCGCAAGCTGAATATAACTATAACAGCACCAATCTAAAAGCTGCTCTGGCCGCTCAGTACGGAGGAAATGACAATATCAACTCTAAACCATGGTGGCTGCAGTAAGAACTTAATATTTGTATAAAAACTTATAAACCGCAGGAAAATCTCAATAACTTGCGGTTTATTTATTATTTTGATTGAACATGAACAGAAGAGAATTTTTAGAAAAATCAAGCCTTTTGCTGGCCGGGCTGGGGACTTCAAGCATTCTTCACCCTGCTATTTTAAAAGCACTGGCCATTGAGCCGGCGGCACTGTCAACTTTTTACGATGCAGAGCATGTGGTGATCCTGATGCAGGAAAACCGTTCTTTTGACCATGCTTTCGGAGCATTAAAAGGGGTAAGGGGTTTTCTTGACAAAAGAGCTTTCATTAAAGAGGATGGCCATTCCGTTTTTTTTCAAAAAGATGATGCCGGAAAATATGCTTCACCCGCAAGATTAGACCTCAGAAATACAAAATCCACATGGATGAGCTCTCTGCCCCATTCCTGGGCTGATCAGCAAAAAGCTTTAAATAAAGGAAAATATGATAAATGGCTGCAGTTTAAAGCCTCCGGAAATAAAGATTATAAAAATATTCCGCTTACTTTAGGATACTACAACCGGGAAGATCTACCTTTTTATTACCAACTGGCGGATGCATTCACCATATTTGACCAATATTTCTGCTCTTCGCTTACGGGAACCACACCGAACAGGCTTTTTCACTGGTCTGGTACTCTCAGGGAGCAACAGAATGGTAAAGTAAAAGCTAACGTTTACAATGAAAATATTGATTACGATAAAGCCCGACAGGCAAACTGGAAGAGCTTTCCCGAGCTATTAGAAGAACAAAATGTTTCGTGGAAGATCTATCAGAACGAGATCAGCCTTCCGAAAGGGATGTCCGGTGAACAGGAAGCATGGCTGAGTAATTTTACAGATAACCCGATTGAATGGTTTTCAAAATTCAATGTCAAATTTTCAAAAGGCTATCACCAGAATATTCCTAAAATTATTGCTTATCTGAAAGAGGAAATCGGAAAAAAACCGGATCAGAAAAAAAGACTGGAATCAATGATCGCTGAGCTGGAAGAAGACCAGATCAAATATACTCCTGAAAATTACTCCAAACTTTCGCAACAGGAAAAAAATCTTCATGAAAAAGCCTTTACTACTAATATTAATGATCCTGAATATTGGAACTTAGAAATCGGAAGTGACGAAAACGGAGAAAGACTGGTCGTTCCGAAAGGAGACGTACTGTTCCAGTTCCGGAAAGATGTGGAAGAGAAAAAGCTTCCGCTGGTTTCCTGGCTGGTGGCTCCTGAGCATTTTTCTGATCATCCGGGATCACCGTGGTATGGAGCCTGGTACATTTCAGAAGTTTTAAATATTCTGACCAAAGATCCTGAAACCTGGAAAAAAACCATTTTTATTATTAATTATGATGAAAATGATGGCTATTTTGATCACGTTCTTCCTTTTTCTCCTCCGCTCAATCCAAGCCAGCCTGTTGATATGAATGGCAGAGAAGGAGTGGAATATGTAGATAAATCCCAGGAATACATGTCTGTTCTTCCATTGAAAGACCATGAAAGAATAGAAGGCACTGTTGGTCTAGGCTACAGGGTTCCGATGATTATTGCATCTCCCTGGACGAAAGGAGGTTTTGTTAATTCTGAAGTTTCGGACCATACTTCAGTGTTGCAGTTTCTGGAGAAATTTATTCAGAAAAAATACAGTAAAGATGTTAAGGTTGATACTATCAGCGACTGGAGAAGAGCAATTTGCGGCGATCTGACTTCTGCCTTTAATTCTTCCAATACAAAGGCTCCGCATATGAATTATCTGAATCAAAAAGATTACACAAAGACCATCAATGCTGCCAAAACCAAGCCTGTTCCGGATTTGAAATGGTATACAGAAAATGAAATCAGCGACAGTCTTCTTGAAATTCAGGAAAGAGGGATCAAACCTTCCAATCCGCTTCCTTATCATTACCATGTCAACCTGGAAAACGGAAAGATTAAAATGACCAATTTGAAAGACACCGGTGTTCCTTTGTTAGTGTATGATAAAATGCAATTTAACAGCGATCATTATTACTTCTCTTATGCTCTGTATTCAAATCAGGAACTTTCCCATACTCTTAAGCCCGGAAAATATGATTATGAAGTTTTCGGTCCTAATGGTTTTTTCCGGAAATTCAGTGGTGGCAATACCCCTGAAATAGAAATACAGCTAACCGGTAACGGCTCAAAAAATGAGGTAGAATTGATTTTCAGAATGAAAAAGGCAAATGCCTCTGTTGTCCTGGAAGATTTGTATGAAAAGAATAAAAAGACAGTCTCTTTACATCAAACTGAAGAAAAAATAACAGTTGATCTCAATAAGAATAAAGGCTGGTATGATCTAAAGGTAATATTTAATGATCATGTCTGGCATTTTGCCGGAAGGATAGAAACCGGAAAAGTTTCCATTTCAGATCCTCACTGGGCATAACCCAAAAAGATACTAGAAATAAGCCTTACATAATTTGTAAGGCTTTTTATTATGCTTACCATCATAGAGCAAAGTGATGATTTATATAATTCACATATAAATATATTAACACATAATGCAATACTGTAACCAAATAGTTAATAATATTAAATAAAGATAATTTTATTCATATTGCTTACCTATTTTCACTAAATTCACTTAAATAATTAATAACATCATGAAAAAATCAACATTAAGCCTTGCAGTATGCTTTATTACTGCCGGAATTTTCGGCAGCGTACAAGCGCAGGACACCAACACTGACAATCACACCATCACAATTTCTATTCCCGAAGTTGCACTGGTAGATATTGAACCAGCTGCCACAAAAAACATTACATTGGGATTTACAGCACCAACAGAAGCAGGTAATCCTATTACGCCAACGACTTCCGACAACACTCTTTGGCTGAATTATTCGTCTATCAAATCCGTGGCAGACCCTACACGTAATGTATCCGTAAAAGTAAATGCTCTTATTCCCGGAATTGACATCAATGTAACTGCGGCTGCGGCTACAGGCAGTGGAAGCGGTACTTTGGGTACACCGGCTGCCCAGCTAACCCTGAGTGCTGTAGACCAAACCATTGTTTCAGGGATCGGAAGCGCCTATACAGGAAACGGAGCCAATAATGGCCACAATCTTACCTATGCTCTGGCTGCAGGAAGCGGACCTGGAGGAGTAGCCGCCTATGCAGATCTTGAAGCAACTGCCAGTACTGTGGCTACAGTTACCTACACGATCTCGGACAACTAGGCCGATATATAAATTTAATTTAAGGTAAAACAGGAAGAAGCCGCCTATCAGCTTCTTCTCGGTTTTATATTGTCAATGATTTAAATTCCAAACTTTACATGATTATGATAAAGCGTATTTTCCTTTTGATGTTCCTAATCTTACAGCTTAGCTTTCTCCATGCGGGTATTGTGGTCCTGAACGGCCTTACCCATACTTACAAAGTGGAAAACGGAAAAGTGTATAAAGGAAAAATTGGTATTGAAAATACAGGCAGCACCCCGCAGAGTGTAAAATTATTTTTACAGGATTTCACCTATAAGGCCGACGGATCTATAAATTATACCGCAATACGCACCAATAACAGAACTAACGGTGACTGGATAAAGCTTAATACCAACCTGATTACTCTGAAAGCTAGGGAAAAAACCGAAGTATTCTATGAAATTACGGTTCCAAACCAACCAGCTGCTCCCGGAAGTTACTGGAGTGTTATTATTGTAGAGCCTGTAGAAGAAATTAAGCCCAGCAATGATAAAGCGGGCATCAATATCACGTCTGTGATACGCTATGCTATACAGGTTATTACTGATTATGAAACCGAAAAAGCAAAACCGGATCTTAAATTTGAAAGCATAAAAGTAGAGAAAGAAGAAGGAAAACAAATCGCAAAAATCGCCATCGCCAACAACGGCGATCTCTATTGCAAACCAACTGTAGCTATTGAAATCTATAACCGGAAAACCGGAGAACGGCTCGGAAGCTACTCGAGTATTGCAATGGGATTGTTACCATATACCTCCAAATCATTTCATATTGATATCAGCAAAGTTCCGGCAGATCAATACAAAGCGGTATTGATCGCCACCGATGAAGAAGAAAATGCATTTGCCCTCAATGTGGAATTAGAAGTAAAAAATGATTAGAACCTGGATTTTATATATCGTCCTACTATCACTATTCCCGGCACATATTTTTTCTCAGAAGCTGCCCAATTCATTGGCCAGTAAAAAAGATAGCCTAATGCCGGGCATGTCTACTTCTATTTCCTTTTCCATAGAAAATACTTCATCTGAAAATAAGATTTATAATATTACGATAACTGCTTCAAGCCCTTTCCTCACTCCTATTTTAGAAAGAGGAGAACTCAAAATAGAGGCCCATGAAAAAACAGTTTACATTGTTCCTATCCGCATTGCACCGGAAACAGCACAGGGTCTTTATTCTGTTATTCTCCACGGAACTGACCAATATGACGGAACAGCTTTTACCCAAACATCAGAGGTAAGCATCTCCGGAAACAGAAAGTTTAGCCTGACCTCACTAAGCTCACCGGAGTTCATCAGAGCTGGTGAAACGATCCGGGCATCTTTCCTTTTAAAAAATAACGGAAATATAACTGAAAGGCTGATCCTGGAAAGCAAAAATGCCGTAGTAGACAATGATGCCACTATAATACTGGCTCCGAATGAATCAAAAGTAATTTATATCTCCAAAATCACTAATAGTGAACTTGGGCAGAATGAGTTTCAGAATCTCAATCTTTCTGTTTATTCTCCGGATAATTCAAAAGAAAATCAGACGGCCTATGTAAGTGTAAAAGTGATATCGGTAAAACCTGTAGAAGATGATATTTACCACAGGCTTCCTGTTTCAGCTTCCTTATCATTTATCGGAATGAAAAATATGGGCATTTATAATGATGGGTTTCAGGGGGAGATATATGGAAAGGGAAGTCTGGACAAAGAAAATAAAAAACAGATTGAATTTCGGGCTGTATCCCACAATCCTGTTGAGTTCAATTCTTTTACCCAGTATGAAGAATATTTTGTTAATTACAAAAGAAACAACTTTTTTGTTCATCTGGGTGATAAGATGTATTCGGCTTCTTTTTTAACTGAATTTGCAAGATATGGCCGTGGGGCCGAAATTCGTTATGATTTAAAAAAATTCAGTTTCGGGGGCTTTTACAATCATCCCAGGTTTTTCCGGGATATAAAAGATGAATTCAATATTTACTCGACCTTTAAAATCCGTAAGGAATCTGAAATCACCGCAGGATATCTCTATAAAATTCCGCGGAAGGGAGAAACCAACTTCGGTAATATCAGGCTGTACTCTGAAACCCATCTTCCCTACACTGCAGGAAAATTCAAAATTTCAAAAAACATAAGTCTTTCGGGAGAGGCTGCATACAGTAAGAACGAACAGATTGAGGGAACGGCTTATATGGCCCAGGCTCAGGCTTCTTTTGAAAGGCTTAACGGCAATGTAATGTATATGCGGGCAAGCCCTGATTTTGCAGGATACTTTACCAATACCAGCACGTTTAACAGCAACCTGCAGTATAACATCTCTAAAAAGCTCAATGTATTTGCCAATTACGTACAGGATGCCAAAAATTTCCAAAGAGACACCTTATTTCTTGCAGCACCGTACAGAAGCTTTCTACAGTATGGAGTACAGTACAAATATCTTCCAACAGGACTTGTCACATTTTATAACGGGTTTCAAAAGTATCAGGACCGTCTGGAACCTAAGCAGTTTGACTATTATGAGCAATATTTTAAAGTAAGTATTGATCAAAAGATAGGAATGTTCCAGGTAAACCTGCAGGGGCAATTTGGAAAAACCAATAACTATCTGAGTGGCTTTAATGGAAACTCAAGCTTTTATACTACCAATATATCCTTTGAAAAGTTTAAAACTTCCTTTAATCTATATACAAGCTATGCTATCACCTCAAGGTATCAGTTGCAGAATCAGAAACAGATCTACTATGGAGCCAGAATCTTTAGCAGGTTTACTGATAAGACCAGTCTAAGTCTTTTTTATCAGAATAATTATATGCCGGAAGAATATTTCAGAGATAGAAATCTTTTTGAAGTTTTATTTCATCAGCAGCTTTTTGCGGGCAGTGACATTGATCTTTCGGGACGGTATTCGTTACAGCGCGGTGAGTTGGGTAATAAGGATTTTGTATTCTCGTTACGTTATACCCTGCGCCTTAATGTGCCGGTAGAAAAGACTGCCGAGTATATTTCTTTGTCAGGAAACATCAGTAATCTGGGTGCAAAAAAGACGGAAGGAGTTAGGTTAATGCTTGGCAGCCACTTATCCATTACAGACAAAAACGGAAATTATCATTTTAAAAATATTGTTCCCGGAGATCATTTTCTTGAAATAGACCGTTCTACAACGGAAATTAATGATATCCCCGATATTCCTTTGCCTGCATCGCTGCATCTCATCAATAAAGAGAATGTTTTCAATTTCGGACTGACTACTGCATCTATGATTAGAGGAATGATCCTGCTTTCTGAAGATGATAAAAAAGATCAATACAGCTTTGTACATTTTCAACCTAAAGCAGAAAAAAAGAAGAGGCAAAGCATTATTATTGAAGTATCTGATGGGGAGCAGACCTACCGGAAAGCTGCATTTATCGGAGAAACATTTGATTTTACTTATCTGCGGCCTGGAGAATGGAAAGTGAAACTTTACAGAAACGGTTTGGACAAACGGTATAAAATAGCTGCTGATTCATTTCAATACAGCCTTAAGCCGTCTCAGACACAGGACATAGCTATTCATATTGTGAAACAGCAAAGTGAAATTAAATATCAACAGGGAACAATTAAGGTAGGATACAACGAAATAAAAAAGAAAAAATGAGAGTAAAAAAGCTTGTAATGTATTTGATTTTCTGTCTGATTCCCTGCGCCATATTTTCTCAGAGCACTATTGCTCTGACACTTCCTGTTGTCACGTTACTGGATATAGAGCCTGCCGGAACATTTACGCTGAACTTTACAGCACCTACGGAAGCAGGACAAGCTTTAACGGCTCCCACTGCTAATACAGCAAAATGGGTTAATTATACTTCGGCTATTGCATCCGGAGGACTTACGAGAAGAATTACAGCCTCTGTCAATCAGGTAATTCCCGGAGTCAGCATAAGAGTACAGGCAGCTACAGCTTCTGGTGCCGGTGGTGGAGTATTAGGCACGTCATCCGGACTGGTGACTCTTTCTACAACCGCTACAAATATTATTACAGGAATAGGTGGTGCATTTACCGGAACCGGAGCTAATAATGGCCACCGACTTACCATCAGCCTCGCTGTGAACACCTATGCTAATCTTTCAGCCCGTACCAATACACCTATTGTTATAACCTATACCATCACTGAATAAAATGAAAAAAGAAATGAAACCTATTCACTTTATGGCTCGTCATAAAATATTTTCTGTAAAGTATTGTATCGGCTTTACTTTTTTTTTCATATTTGGCTATGAAAGTAAAGCGCAATCTGTAACAGTTCCGGTTACCAACTGGAATGCAACTATTCCAGCAATTACAGAAGCGGGAAGTAACTATAGTGGGACTTATAGCAGCCCAACGAACCAGGCCAGTATTAATGTTGGCCTGCCAGCATTACTTGGAAGCGTAAAAGTGTATGTACACTATGAAGGCAATCCCACATGGAACAGTTCTTTGGTTTTGTCAGCCAAAAGAACAAGCAATGGATCCACCCTTTGTATAGGATGTAGTATATCAGGTGGAACTAATTATATTACTGTTCCTCTTACTACTGTTGAATTATTCAGAATATCAACTATCTTATCAGTGACATCTTATACCGGGATTAATATACAATACCAGGTAAGCGGAGTATCAGTAACACTTCCTGCAGCAACCTACAACAGTAAAATAGTTTTTACAGTAAGCAATTGATAAGCTGTAAGGATGAATGATTTCCCGCCGCGTTATATTCCTATTCATCAATGATCAATGATCAATGATTTTGGGTTTATTACTCATTGCTTATTGCTTATTGCTTATTGCTTATTGCTTATTGCTTATTGCTTATTGCTTATTGCTTATGCAAAATTAAAGATTGTACTGGGGAGTTTGTTCCAGGTATACAACAAAAAAAGTCTCATACAA